>Ga0123340_1005647_pt1 | contig 11915 bp, 7 predicted proteins | sample SirMexnodulemix_FD_89961 | JGI IMG/M metagenome (GOLD analysis project Ga0123340, IMG submission 89961) | Root nodule microbial communities of legume samples collected from Mexico - Siratro Mexico nodule mix | ecosystem: Host-associated > Plants > Roots > Nodule | place: Mexico: Nepantla... | reverse complement strand
ATTGTTTTTGATATATCTCAGTTACATAAACTTGCAAATTGAGTATTAGTATTTCTCTTTGTATTCTATCTTGTGTGCAATTTGGTGTGATTGAATCTGTGTGATATATTACTTTGAAATTGTATTTAATTTGCCTCATACTGTCTTTGCTGGATAATATTGTTTAGAATCATTTCTGCTGCATAAAATTCAACTGGTGTGTGTGCTGTTTGAAATTTGCTCTCTGCCAGAAAAATAAAATCGATTTATTCGTGCCTGAAATCGATTTATTTCACCGCTGCACCTTAAATCTTTTATCATTGAGATTCATAAAAGGTTTTCTATTCACTAAACTGTTTTCAGTGTTTTAAATTGGAAAAATCTTTTAAAGTTCAATTCACCATCCTCTTGAACTCAGCCAAATATATTTTTAGAAACAGATAAAAAACTAGTTGATTTCTTCACCAAACCATTGCCAAGAGATAAATTCAACTTTCTAAGAACCGAATTAGGTATCTTAGATGTTTCTAATATTCTAAACTAATATTGCCTCTATAATTATGTGTTTATGTGTTTTATTGACTAACTTAGTGCCTTGGAACAGTTTTAGCAAGCTTAAACAAGTGGTTCTAGCATTTGGTATTTTAATCTATTGATTTCCTTATTAATCTACTGAAAATCTACTATATTATATGTTCCAGTTATTTCAACAAACTGTTTTTCAAAAACAACATGCTATTAGTCTATGTACAATTTAAAAGAGTTTATTTCCAGTCTTTTAACATGCTATTTTCGAAATCAATACATTGTTTTCCTAAAGTTGATCCTATTAATCTGTTAATCTCATAAAACAGTCTATTAATAACCTTGATTCTAGGCTTTTAACATGTTAAATGTCGAAATTAACCTGTTAATATAATATTCCAGACTTGACAGATTTCTGTTTAAGTGATATTTTGGTGAAAATGAGTACCTTGGAGCTACTATAGTGACACCCAATGAACCAAGAGGCCATACACATCACATTAGGACCCGTGAATAACATTGGAAAGGGTCAAATATCACAAATCAAGTCAGAGTTGGGCAGAGGTGGTTCAATTTGTCAAAAAATGGCTTTACAGAATTCCAGATTCTATTGTACAAAGAATCTTGGACTGGGTAGGTTTGAATATCTTGATTTTTCTGTTGAAACTGCACATGGGTGTATCATAATCATATGCATTATAGTATCATGCATTTATCTTTGAAAAATTGCTTTTAAAATGACCCTAAGCAGTCACATAACAACATGCACTATATCTGCTTCTGCACCTAAAAAACCATTATGCATTATCATTTTTCTCTCAAAAACCAGTAGCCACATCTTCCTCTACTCCCACAAAACGCACCAAAACTCAATCCTCAAACCAAGATAAGGATTATGGTCACTTGGAAAACTGGTTCAATGGAGAAGTTGGTCAAATGTAGAAGTATATCCACGACTACAACAAAAAGAGTCTAATTGCTCCAAAATATTTCACCACTGAATGGCTAAAGGAACAACAACTTGAAGAGGTTAGAAACATCTTAAATCACCAAAACCTGAAGAAGTTCCTTGGTTTGAATGGTTGTATTTACCCTGATTTAGTCAAGGTGTTCTACACCAACCTTACTTTTGATGGGAAAAATATGTACAACCATGTGAAAGGAGTGGATATGGAAATAACACCAAAAGTTTGGTTTACTATAACCGGCATGAAGGACAACAGGTCAAGAAAGGAACTATAGATACTTTTAACAAAACACAGTTTTACAAAGCTTATATGAGAAATTTAAGTGAAGAAGTGAAGTCATTTGGAGTTGGAAAGCTGGCCATGACTCCAAGAATTTTGAAACTACTGATAGTCTGGATAATAACACCTAGAGGCAACAACCATGAAACTCTTACTAAAGAAGACTTGATGCTACTATACTGTTTGATGAATAAAGTAAGAGTTAATTGGGTTTTCACAATGAAGGATCATATGATGAAGGCACAGAAGCTTAACGACTACAAACTGCCCTATGCTATTTTGGTCAAGGATGCTTGAGTTCTTTGAGGTAGACTTAATGGATGAGCTGGCAAAAAGCCTCAAATAGACGAGTGAGATTAATCACTCAATGCTGAACAGAATTGGCCTACAGAAGGTAAAGGGGACATGAACCTACAAAGGAGGAGATGGAGATGGAAGTGGATCAAGTGGAACTGCAGGCCAAGATGAAGGTGAAGTTCCAAATCCAGCAACAGCACCAATGACACCTTTTGTGCCTCAAGCTACAAGAGAAGAGACTATGTCAAGCTTTGAACGTATGATGATAGAGAGGCTGGATAACATGACTGAAGAGCAGCATAGGCATCATGAGTACTGTGTCACTCACTTCCAACAGCTTCACCAGCAAGTGGATGACATCCATGACACTCTCAACAACTTCAACCTTTAAACCTTTCATGCATCACTTATATCTGCTGCATTCTCATCATGAACATTCTGTGTGTTATTTATAATTATTGTTGTTTTAAGTTTCCTCCCAACTTGATGAACTCAATTGGGGAGAATTGTGTGATTGTGGTCTATACCTAACTAAGTCACTTTTATGCTTTTCCTGCACTGCACACTAAACTGTTGAACTACTATGATAACTACTAAACTGCTATGTTGGTTTTAACCTGTTATATTTCATTTTAACCTGCTGATTTCTACTGCAGTTTTGGTTTTGCTTTGGAAAATTGTTTGAAGTATTTTACATGCATCACAGTATAGGGAAGATGAAAGCAAGATTGTCACAAATGCATTTACCACCAAACCACAAGAACTGTCTTCATCAAGTTGGGGGAGATTGTTAGACGTAGGTGGAGAAGCCCCTTGATTGGAGATTTGATGAAGAAATTGCTTGGTGACTTGGCTTGGATGAAAGAAGACCTTAGATTTTTAGTTTGTGGTAGTTTTTAACTTGGTTTAGTTCTCTCATGCATTTGTGTGTGTCACTTGATCATTTGTTTGCATTACTCTTCTTCAAAATCAAGTGAAAACTACACTTTAAAATGGTTTTTTAAAATAGAAGTGTTGTAGAGTAAAAACAACCTATTATTTTTCGTAACAGTTTTGACTGGCGCGAATCAAATAGCATGCAGCACACATTGTAAACAATAACTCTTTGAACAAAAAGGCTTTTGAATCACATTCTAAAGATTTACTTTATAGCTTCTTGGAGAAAAACCTTATTGTGGGAAAGAGAGATCAAAGTTTAACAAAATTCATCATGATTTTTCGAAGATAGCAAAACATTCATTTGATTGGGATTTTCGTAACAGCTGTCATTGTGAAGAGATAAGTGATTCTCTTCTGTGTTTTACATTGTTTTTGCTGCTGCATAATTGGTTCTTATAATTGTAATTCATTTTTGTATTAATTCCTAGTTGTATAGTGCTTAAATAGGGTTTTTAAGCATTTTGGATTGTGTAATCTTGTAAGACTTTGTTTTGGGTGTATTGTTTGCATCAAACACAGTAGTAGAGTTTTGCATATTGCACTAGGGTTGTGCATCTTGTGTGGTAGGGTGCCGCACAAGGGGTAGAGACAATCGTGTAGGGTTCAAGATTGGTTCTTGTATGTGTTTGTGTATGCAAACTTGAGTGAACCAGGATAAAAATAATTGTGTGGTCCTCTCTTTCCGTCTCTCTTTACATTTGTGAATTGATCTTGTTCATTTGTGTATTTTTTTTATGTGAACAACCTGTTAAAATCAAGAACAACCTATTGTTTGTTTGGACAGATTCACAATATTCATTCTAACAGAGTTTTTAATCGGCTAAAATCTGGTTTTAGCCTGTTGTATACTTGTATCTTAGCATAAATACTATCTTGGTTTATTGTTTGAGTTACCTTGTTTGTTTTAGCTTGATTGGATACTCCTTTGTTCTTGACTCGTTTGAACCATAATTTTTGTCATAAATATATCAGTTTTTCTCATTTGATTAAAAATAATGGGTTTGATGGCTTAATCATTGCTTAATTTTGATTGATCAGTTTTTCTTGAATCTGTATTGAAAGGTACAACAAATTTCTTCAATTTAGCTAACTGTTTGAACCAATTAAACTGCTACAATTTTCCTCTATTTTTGATTTCTCTATTTTACAATTCGTGATTAAAATATGTTGTATAATCTTGTAAATCTACTATTCTTTCTTTGCCTAAGTGTTCTGTAATTCCATTTTTTGATATATAGAAATTGTTAAATTGTATTTCTTTTATGTTGTGACAATTGAAATCAATAATCTAATTACAATGTTAAGTGTTTCAAATATGGTTTGACCATTAGAATTGGCTTATAATTTTAGTGGTTATAGTTCTGCATCAATTCATAATTTCATTTCTTCATAGCTGTGGAGTTTTCGTCCTATAGCATTCTACTTCTATTAATACTAAATTCTGCAGAACTAGTTTTTCATTACAAAGTATAGACATTGTTGGAATTTTGTATATACTTTCATATATAGTTTACAAAATTGATTGTGTTCATTCCTTTGTTACATGGACCATTTTCTTTTATCTTATATTGGTAAATTTCTCTTGTTCATATTAAAACTGTGTTACATAATTCTTTTTGGTTAGTCTGCTACCAGTGTTCTTATCCATACTGGTTTACTGTTTTTAAACACTACTGCAGTATTGTTATTTCAATTTGTTGAATTCTGAAATAACATGTTCATTTTGTACTGCCTGCTAGAAATTTGTCAAAGTGCTGAAAAAGAAATTTTTAACAAGCTGTTTTAATTTCAATCTGTTATCTGCATTTTCCAGAACTGCTAGAAAACTTTTAACAAGTTGTTTTACTGTTCTGGGCATACTTAGTCTCATTTCAACTTGTTGTTTGTGCTTTTAACCTGTTATTTTGAATATTCTCTACATTGTAATCATAGTTTAATAAAAATACCCACTCATACTTTCAATGTTTTCAAAAAGAGTTAATAGTTCAATTCACCCCCCTTCTTGAACTTTGGCCATCATATTTTTCAACACAATTGTAGGCCTAAAATATGTGGGATTGAAGGTCACAAAGGGATCAATTGAATACTTCAACAAGATCCAATTCTGTAGGTCTTGTTTGAGAAAACCGAATGCAGAAGTGAAAAGCTTTGGTGTTGGAAAACTTGCCATGAACCCTCAAATTCTAGTCTTTATCATTGTGTAGATTCTCACTTCTAGAGACAGCAACCATGCCACTTTGATAGAGGAGGACATACTGCTAATGCACTACTTCATCAATAGAGTTAAGGTGAATTAGGTCTTTGTGATGAAAGATCACATGATCAAGTCAAAGAGGTTGTCTGATTATAAGTTACCTTATGCTATGTTTATTTCAAGGTTGCTAGAACTTTTTGAGGTAGATTTGGAGGATGAAATGTTAAAAATTCTGAAGTTTACCAGTGAAGTGAACCAGACTATGTTGCATAAGATTGGACTAAAAAAATCCAATAATGGCATATGGGTGTGCAAGGCAGAAGGTACTAGAGAAGCTGGACCTAGTCGCACTTCAAGAGAGGAAGCAATTGTTCCTGCTGCAGGAGACTATGCCATGTTGTCTTACATTCTACCTGTGGATCTTGGAAAGTCCCTTTCCATATTTGAGCATATGGTGTTGTAAAGATTGGATCACATTTCTAGAGAGCAAAGGATGCACCAGGAGTATTGCGCTGCAAGGTTCTGATTGCTACATAATGAGATTGAGCATGTGCAAGACCAATTAGACTCCATAAACTTTCGGAATGAGGACTAGACACCTTTGCATCTTTACATTTGTTGCATCATTACACTGGAACGTACCTTTTTATTCCATTTTCATGCATTATGTTTTTTATTTTTATGGTTTTTTTATCTTTTCCCATTTGATGAATTCAATAGGGGAGAATATATGTGGTTTTGTACTGCATTAATCTTGCATACTGCACTTCACTCCACTAGTTCTGTGATGTTGAATTGAACTAATTTTTTTATTGGCTCTATAATGTGACTTTTTACTATTGCTGGTATGTTATAGTTTTATACTACACTTAGAAATTTGTTTCAAGGTTGTATGCATGTCACATTGTATGGAGGGCAAGTGGATGAAAGCTGGAAACTCACTCAACTGCCACACTCTCAACCACAATATTAACTTCATCAAATTAGGGAAAATTGTTGGCAACACTCCATGCTTGAAGATTTGATGAAGCAATCCTTGATCTAGCTTGGTTTGGGTTTGTATATTGAGTATTAGGTAGTGGTGTGCAGTTGTTTGATTTCATCATGAAAATAGCATGCAAGAGCTCCAAATGAGTCAAGCTTGAATTGGTTTTCAAACTAGATTTTGGGAAATTTTTTACTACAGAGTAAAATAACCTACTACTTTTCAAAAACATTCGACTGATTTGTACTCTAGTAAAACCAATCGATTGATTTCACTTGGGCGCGAATTCTACTATATATAAACTCGCTCTACAGTTCGCGATTCATTCTTCTGCACTTTTCAAAGTGTGAGAACACTTAATATTTTCATAAGAGAGAGATTTTGAGAGCATATTTCTGAGTTTTGAGAGGTTGATCACATATTTTTTAAAGATTCACCTTCAGTCTCAATCTAGGAAGGATTCTTGCTTGTATTTGACTGATTGGAGCACTTTGCAACCAAAATTGAGTATAGGGAAGCCATTTCTTTCTGTCTTGATTCGTTTTAGTTGTTGTATTGGTGCTAGTTTTGATTGATTCGTTGTGATATTAGTCTTTTTTGTAATACAGTTAGATAGGGTGTTTAAGTGTGTTTGAGGTTGTATTTTGTTTGGATAGTGTTTCCATGTTGTATTTACAATAGGGTTCTGCAAAACTGTCTAATAGGGATCTACACAGGGGTCTGGATCAATCTTGTAAGGTTTAAGATTGGTTCTTGTACTTGGTTTTATTTGTAATATTGTGTGTTTAGTGGAACCTTTGCTAGAGTTGCAAAGGAACTAGTTGTAGCTCTTGAAAAAGAGTTAACCATTATAAAAATCTTGTATGTTGATCCAGTCCTACCTCTAAGACTACAGACAAGAATAAAGAAGTCACTGAGCTAGAGCCTTGATCAGGAGTTTGGGCCTAATTGGGCTTGTTTGGAGCTCTAAACAAACTTTTGGGCCCAAGTTCAAAATTGGAGAAGATCACACTAGAGACTTTGGAGCTTCAAGATTATAAAACCTCTACTTGTAAAAAATTGTATAAAAGTGTAGAATTTATTTTGGGCCTTGTATTTTGGGCCATGTTAGTATAGGAATTTAAATTTTGGGTCTGGTATTTGGGCTAAATAGTGGAATAGGTTACCTTGAATTTTTTGAGCCTTGTATTTGGGCCAAACCCTAAGAAAAAGACAAAGAGAGAGAGTTAACTCCTAGGGTATGAACTAGGGTTTATGTGGCACTTACACATGCTTCACATGCTCCTTATCACACTTCACCTTGTCAATGGCTTGACATGTGTCATTCTTTAATTGGAGAGTTTTTAAAAAGCTTGTCATACAAGCTAGGGTTAGTCTTAACTTTTTTCCTACAAATAGAGGTGCTCTCTTCTTGTAAAATAACTTTGATGAATATGTTGAATTGCTACCAAAATATTTTCAGCACTTGTACTCTTGTCAAGGTTCTCTCTAGATGAGTCTTACACAATACCTTTTCTAAACTTCCTCCTAAGTGTTGACCTAACCTCACTTTGGAAAATTCACCTCCAAATCTCCATCTCATATAACCACAACAACAATTCTTTCGTTGCAATTTTTATTATAAACATCAAACCTCCGTGAAGAAGCACATTGAAGCATGCAATTGAAGCTAGAATTGCATCATGTGCTCTTACATATTTTGTGTCATTCTTAATCACATGTTATATTTGCACTACAAACTATTTTTCTAGTATAAACAATCGATTAAAAGTGAAAATTAGCCAATTAATTTTCTGGGCAAAACTTAAGAATTTGCATGTGGTAATAAAAATAATCGACTGAAAGTGAATTCAACCAATTTATTTTCTAGACAGTCTATAATAATTGATTTTTACATCTTTCTTGATTAACAAAAACCATGTATAATTTGTTAATCATAATTGAATTTGTTTTTACTCTCATTTATGGTTTTTTATCGACTGATTCAACAAATTAACTCATTGTTTTCTCCTGCATTGGTTTTAAAAAACTGGTTTGATACAAGACTGATAAATTTCAACCTATTGTTCTCAAATTTAATTTGTTAATTTTATGGATTAAATTTTCATAAAGATCTTTTTAAGTCTTTCTTGATCACAAAAAAGTTTTTGGAAGAATAATCCTTCAATCAAGATCACTGTTAAATTTCTGAAATATAGTGACTGGAAAATTTTAATTGTTTGAAATGCAATTTTAATCAATTTTTTTTTTGCGCCAGTGCAAACTGAGTTTTATTCAAGTACTGCAGGTTTAATTTCAATTGATTGTATTGTATTTTAACCTGTTATTTTTTTTTTCACTCACTATCAGGAAATTTTAATCGATTATTTTCTTATTTTAATCAACTGTTGGGCACATGTGAAAATTGTTTTTCAGTTTACTGTTTTGCGATTTTAATTGACTGTTCTGTATAGACTATGTTACTTATGTACTGATTAATAAAATTTTCCATTCTTACCAAAAAAATTTTCAAAAAACACTAATAGTTCAATTCATTTTCCTCTTCAACTTCATCCGACTTATTTTTCAACAATATATTGGTTAATAGAGATAGTCTCACTTGGTTTATCTTACTAGTGTTATTCTTATCTTTCTCTTTATGATATTATTTTTACTTTTGTTGTGCTTTGGTATGTCTATACAGTGGTTTGCATAAGTTTCGAGGTTAATCTTAAAATAGGATGTTATAAGGTGTATAATGTTGAAGACTTAGGTTGTTGTGTAGTTTTTTCTTTCATTATTTTTCTCTGATTGATAGATTCTTTTTCTCCCCTCATTACTTTTCTTGCTTTATATTTCACTTGTTTGAATTGATTCTATATCTTCCTTACCTCAAATTCTATATTCAAATGTTTAGTAAGATTTGTCATTCTTGATTTACAAATATTTGTGAAAATTCAATTCACTTTCCTTAAATTCAAACCCTAAACATTAACGTAATATAATATTTTTTTCGTGTTTTCTTATTATATTGATTTGAGATCCTAACAAATAGTTATTTTGTATCAATTGATTTGAAATACCTCTCCATGGAAAAATTGCCTCAAATTGTCTCGTCTAGTAACAATAACTTGTGAGAAAAAAATTCTAACTCAAGAAAAAAAAAAGTTGGAGGTAATATAGTATGTTAGATACACAATATACCATATAAAAATAAATTATTGTAACTATGATTGCGATATAGAGTTTGAGAAATTACGGGCGTGGTTCACCGTAACCATAGTTTGAAAGAAAAACCCACAAGAAGAAAGATGCATTACTTTCTCCAATAAAACTACTTTGACACCCTTAAGTCCTTTTCCGTTATCTCTATTAATCTTTAATAAGAATAAAACTACAACTTTTCACTTAAATATTTCAAAAATTTTAAAGACCAAAATAAAATAAATTCTACAAGACTGAAACCAAACTCAAAATAATATTTCCTATATTTAAAATAAAATAGTCCTTTTATGGCTCTTTAATTGCTACATGCACTTTTCATGTCACAAAGATTCCACCTGAAAACAATGAACCAACAAAGATATGAGATGCAAAGCAGTGAAGTAAACTTGTCAAGAAGAATATCACTTGGAGTGAGGGAAGATTATACAGGTGGGGATTTCATGGTCCCACAAATTTTCCAGAATTCCCTCCATATAAGAGAAATTTTAATTTATTTTATAATAGATGTCGTTTAATTTTAATAAATATTATCACATAAATTAAATATAATAAAAAGTAAAGAAAGAAAGTGATGAAATATATAGAGTTGAATATTAAGATATTTTTTATATTTTCTCTCTCCAGTTGTTCAGTTCATTTTTTTCAATAGTAAAATACAAACTCATTTCTTTTTCTTTTCGTTTCTCACATGTTATTGAGAAAAGTAAAAGAGAAGTAAAATGCAAACTCAACTCGCTCTTTTTACTCATCTCTCACTTATTTTTGTTCTACTTTTGAAGAAAAAAAAAGATAAATCTTATTGACACAATTGACACTAAAATATTAGTCATATAGTATAATATTTCTTATATATGGGTTTTTAATGTTTCTCATGCAAACTTATTTTTTTACTTATGAATAATGTTTGAAATATAAAAATTTGATTAATTATATGTTATCTTTCTTTTGAAGTACTCTCTAACTAATTTAAGTGTTTTTTTTTTATTTTTTTTTATTGTAAGAAAGCAGTTTGGACGGAAAATAAAATCTTATGATATATATTTTTCTATAATCAATTTTTAATTATAACCTTTTTATTATAAATCATTTTCCTTTTAATAATTATATCTCTTAAAATTTTAGGTTCAATTTAATTTTTGGATGAGTTCGAAAATTTAATAGAAGTAAGGATAAATTTAAATGTATAAATTTTTTCAATTATAATTATCAAATTATTTATTATTTTTATTGTATCAGTAACAATGATATATATACATACATTTTGACTTTTCAAAATTACTTGTGTAAGATCTGTGCCTGATCACTTGCATTTCCATCATCGATTTTTTTTGTTGGCATTCCTTCTTCTCTTTTTGGTGCATTTGACCCTTAACAGAATCTTTTATAGCAAGCATATATATGTAAACTCTATCACTTTTGTTACTTTTGTTGATGTTGGGAGTATGGTATCTATGCCTCATCACTTTCTGTGTATATGGAATCATATTCTGGACTTTGAAGTGCCATCTTCTCTGATAAGAGTTCTTGATAACAAACCTAAATTTTTAAGTTCTGTTAGAGAACTATTCCTTTCAAATTCATATATAACATTAATTTGGTGCGTCATCTTTTACATTGAATTATGGAATAAGGCATGTTTTCAGACAAGATATTGTAGAGAATAGCACGTTTAGTTAAGGAAAAAAACTAATTTTAATATTTATATTTCTTTTTGTTCAATTTCATTTTAGTTTATATGTTTTCGAAATTGATAAAATCAGTCTTCTAAACTTTTAAAGATATATAATAATGTTGTTTCACTCTACTAAATTTATTACTGGTAAAATCGCATAATGAAGGATGAAAAATATATCCTTTTTAAAAGTTAAGAGCAAGGATTCTAGTTTATCATAAACCCAATCATTATTCAGGCTTTATTTGGGTGAAGAATATGTCTTTTATTTAGAGAAAATTAAAACATGTTTTTAGGTTTTCATTGATTACACTGGCCCAAAATTTCTTTTAAAATTTTACAAAAATTTTCCTTTTATATTAAAAATATTACACTATCGTTCTTTTTTTCATTATGCCTCTACTTTTGTTAAATTTTAAAAACATCAAATATAAACTTTCTTATAAAAAAAACATATATAAATGTTAGAAAAAAAGTAAAATGTAATATAAGAAAATATCTTGAATGTCATTTTGTGATTTACTGTTTTATTTATTTAAAAAGAAAATGGACTAAAACTAAATTTAATTAAAATAATAGAATCTAAAAATCGATTTTTGTCCTTTAATTAGATTGCTTTTGAGTGAATTAAGGGAGGGTAGTGGAGCAGAATACCTTTAACTATCTACTTGTGGCATGATATTTATATATTCCAGTTGATTAATGGAACATATGCATATTCATAACTGTCAAACGAGTGTCAAGAATAATGCCAACTTCTATTTTTAAAAATCAAAAGATTTGGATGATCAACATGTGAGATTAAAAAGGAGAAAGGGACGCTTTTATTAAAAATATTAGTGGGTTATACAACCAATAATGACAGATCTTTAT
>Ga0123340_1005645_pt1 | contig 11916 bp, 5 predicted proteins | sample SirMexnodulemix_FD_89961 | JGI IMG/M metagenome (GOLD analysis project Ga0123340, IMG submission 89961) | Root nodule microbial communities of legume samples collected from Mexico - Siratro Mexico nodule mix | ecosystem: Host-associated > Plants > Roots > Nodule | place: Mexico: Nepantla... | reverse complement strand
AAAATATATTAAAATATACTAATTTACAATATATCAAAATTAAAATACTTTTTTTTATTATAATAAAAACATTGATTATAATTATATTAAATAAATAAATTATATTAAAATATAATTAATTATGTTTTCTTACCCATGACGTTTTTGTTTTGTGTGATTTTAATATTTTGTTATTTTGTTTTTCTAACTTTATCCTAACAAAATAGTATTGTGTGTTTCTTCATCCAAAAATAAATAATAATAAGTGTTTATAAGTGTTCATGAACTTCTCATATTTTTATTTGAGATTGTATGGTATATAACACTCGTACAACTCTTTCATCATGCGTCAAATTATGTATTAAAGTGTTAATTTTAGGGTATTATTTATTAAAGTGTTATTTTTAAAAAGTGAGAAATTTTTGAGTCACTCTTGACTAATTGAACTCAATCCATCTTAACCTATTTAGTAAACGTACACCAATTTAACTCAATCTACCTTTTGATGAATCTTAAAAGTGTTAATCCACATCAATCCACTACAAATTGTAAATTAAATATGCTGACCTAAAATTTAAAAAAAAATAAATATTTGCATAATTTTTTTAAAAATTCCAACAAAATTGAATAATGATTTCTCACTAATTCTTAAATTTTTAAATAACTATAAAATAAAATCCTTAACAAAATATGTCTTAAGTTTTTGTTCATCAACGTTACAACATACTAGAAACTAATAGTAAAAATAACTTCATTATATTAAAGTTTCTTGTCTATCAATATTAAACAACATTAAAATCTAAATTTGGATTATTAAACCCGAAAGAGCTAAGGTTTAATGTTCTTCCCTAAATAAAACACTTCTAACACACTCCTTTATTACACTATATAATTTCTTTCATTAAATTTAATAAATTGTATGGATTAGTCTGATTTATTAGAATTCAATCGAGGTGAGTTGAGGCATAAATGAACCAAACTTTATTTTAATACAATTAATCTGTATTTTTATCTTTCAACCTAACTTGGTTGTAAAGTTCCATAAGATTGATAGTGTGATTAATTTAGGTATAATGTTAGCAAGGACAAACATTGGCAATAAATTGTGTCGTCAGGAATGTCTGCCCGCGTGTAGGATTTAACCGTGAGTGTTCAAAAGTTAATCATCCCTGGCCCCAAATGTTAGCTTTTTCATGGAAAAGTTTTATAAATTAAAAATATATATTATATAGTGGTTTATCCTAAGTCACATGTAAGCCAGATATTAGTATCTTTTTCTCAAATTTTATACTCTAGTTTACATTTATGTACCATATTATGTACTGTATGACTTATGACACAAGTAAGGGCTCCCCTTACAAGTCAAACATAATAATTCTAAATTTTTTATTCATTCACCTCCTCCGCTGTTATAAAGGACACTCGGAAATTATTATCTTTTATGAATAAATTGTACGTACAATTTCCAAGGCTATAGTTCTTTATGTTATTTTTAATTACAAAATATTGTATAAAAAGTTGTTGTCCTTTAGAACTGTTAATCTTTTAGGACCTTTTAACTATTGTCTAGACATATATTAAAATAAATTTATAATTAAGTTCTTTTACAACCACTATTAAACTCGCTATGGTTGAATATTTATAATTCAGTAGGATATAAATAAAATGGTAGAAGCACTTCTACCATTCAACTTAAAATTTATTGGATTTTTTTTTTTCTCCTTCTACTTGTCAAGCCAGCAAAACAATCTCAGCAAATGTATTTTCTTAACTCTTCATTTTTAGGTCTTCTTCAGTGTTATCATTAGATTTTATTAATGAGCATTATTAGATTCTTTATTATAACTTTTTGCCATAAATTAATTTGAGTAAGTGTTGACAAAGCTTTATGGCATTGCAGAGTTTTAACCATGTGAGCTGGAAAATAAAATGAAGTGAGTTGACATTGAAGCATAAAGTGCAGAAACACGTTGTTGTACTTGTTTCGACGGCAAGAGAATCCATTAACATTCTCTCCATAAACCTTACATAGTTGAATAACGAACCATGGACGGCCAACCATGGACGGCCATGCTCACAATCTTTTCTCCAAAATCCTCACACTTTCTCAAACCAAATTGCAATTATAAATATGCATTAAACCTAAGGAACCAATAGTCAAATTGCATAGTCCTATTTATACAGGTTCCATTCTTCAAAAATTTCAAACACCAAAGTTTCTTCATGGCATACCCCAACATGTTACGTTTTCTGTTATTACCAATTTTCTTTGTCGCAACCGTTGCTTCTGACGTCAAAGCTATATATTGGCTTCAACAACCACTTTTCCCTCCTTCGGCCATAAACACATCACTTTTCACTCACGTTTACTATGCTTTCCTTGCACCCAACAACGCCACCTACGAACTCCACGTTCCAAACACCACCGCCGCAAACCTCGCCACGTTCACCGCCACCCTCCACCCCTCCGTCGCCACTCTCATCTCTATCGGGGGCGTCAACTCCGACCCCGACCTCTTTGCCACCATCGCCTCCGACCCCGCCGCCCGCGCCGCCTTCATCAACTCCACCATTGCCGTCGCTCGCGCCTTCGGCTTCCACGGCGTTGACCTTGACTGGGAGTTCCCTCGCACCGCGAACGAAATGAACGACCTCGGCCAGCTCTTCAAAGAGTGGCGCGCCGCCATCGCCTCCGAGGCCTCCGCCACTTCCCGGGAGCCTCTCCTCCTCACCGCCGCCGTGTACTTCTCCGTCGATTACTTTCCCTCCACGACGACGTCGTTGCGATTCCCGGTGGGTTCCATTAACGATAATTTAGATTGGATTAACGTTATGAGTTACGATCTTAATGGGCCGTGGAGTAACCGAACTGGGCCTCCTGCTGGGCTCTTTGACCCGAAAAGTAATGCCAGCGTGGACTACGGGTTACGGTCGTGGATCCAGGGCGGGGTTATTCCGAAGAAGGTGGTGATGGGTTTGCCGCTTTATGGGAGGACGTGGCAGTTACTTGACCCGAGTGTTCATGGAATCGGGGCTCCATCTGTTGGGGCGGGTACCGGGTTGGACGGTGCGATGGCACTGTTTCAGGTGTTGGAGTTTAATAACGAAACGGGTGCGAATGTGGTGTATGACGAGGAAACGGCGTCGGTTTATTCTTACAGTGGTAGTAATTGGGTCGGGTACGATGACCCGGTGACGGTGGCGGTTAAGGTTGGGTTTGCTCAATCTCTTTATCTTCGTGGATATTTCTTTTGGGCTGCAGGCCTCGATACCAGCGATTGGAAAATCTCAACACAAGGTAAATGAAATTGCTTCAGTATTACATTCATTCATATTATTTTAAGAAAATACAAGTAATAAAATTTTTAACATATTTTTATTTTATGATTAATTAAAATATTATCTCTATTTTTTTTTATTTCTACGATGTTTTTACTCTGGATCCCTATAAATTTATTTTTTTAGTTTTGGTCCTTATTGTTTATTTTAATTCTTCTAAAATATTTTTTCTTTATAACATGCTGATTATTTACTTTTAGTCTCTAACAAGCATAAGTAATAAACTTTGTAACATTTTTATTTTATTTTATTACTAATTAAAATATTATTTTATTTTCCAATCAAACCACTATATGGGATAAGTCCTTTTTTTAATTTTCCTTTAAAGTTGAAGATAAATTTCAATACTAGCGATCTAACTATTGCCATTAATGCAGCTCTAAATTCATGGACACTTTGCATAAATGAGACAGGAGGAGTGAACTGAAACTTGAACCCGTCACTTCGTATTTGTGCTATCATTTTCTAACTTGCGGGGAAGATTTTCTTTGGTATTTCAACATCAAATAATTGATCTTATTGAATCAGAAGTAGATGACAATGCCTTCATTCAGCAAATGAATTATTTTTTACCTAGATCCCATGTAGAACATGACATGAAAGGGAGAATTTCCCCTGCTTTTATGCAAAAGATTTTGTATTAAGTGGACTGTGTTAACCATGGTGATATAAATTCACACACATAATCGATAATCAATTATCCTTAATCCTAATCGATTATGTGATTTTTTTTTTTAACATATTGGATAATGCTGCTTCTCAAACTAGATAAACTTACCATGATAAAAAGAATATAAGCAAGTAACAACAATCAAGTTACCCTAAACCTTCAAAGAATATAAGCAACGAGCAATGATCTTAGAAGAAGAAAAAAGAATAATGGGAACAAAGGCAAGAAGAATTGCAGACCAAAAACGATGCAACAAAGTCTCAGAACAACAACGAAACCCCAATAAATGGCATTCAACCTCTCCAATGCCTCTGCCTGTGCTGGTCGTTCCCGTACAACCCTTCACATACTTACAAAAGTCACGTACAAAGGAATCTCTCCACGTGATTGCAAAAAAAACAAGGTAAAGAAGTAATACATCGTCTTTCTTTCCTCGCACATCCTCTTACATACATCAAAACAAACACCAAAAAACTTCACTTTCCAATCGTAATAAACAATACATCTCCATAACCAAACAAACTACGACCGCATTTCTTGATGATCTTTATTCAACATTCTGATTTTGCTATATAATATTAACTCTTTTTTGTTTTACTTAAAAAGGCAATAAAATATTTTGAAAAATGTTATTCATTTTCCTAAGTATAATAAATGCTTAAACTAATTCTGAGACGATATTTCAATGTCTCAAAACATGTTTATTTATATAGCCAATCAAACTAAAAATCTTAAATATTTTTCCTAACTTCATCCTAATGATCATTAGTGCTACACAAAAGTGAAATGTTTTACTACTTGATTTTTGAATGTATAACTTAAACAACTTTGTGCTTTGGACTCTTAAAACAAACAATGAAATCAATTAACCCATGTTATATAATAAGACTCTCCAGTAATGTTTCAATCCTCACAAACTCTTTCTTCAAGGCTTCTTGCTATAAAAACTCAATTCAAACCTTGGGTTTCCACTCTTCCAAGTGATTAGACATCCATCCCATTTCTTAAAACAAACGTTCACAATCCTAAAACCAATACTAGATTACCCGTTCTCATTTAGAAAATATTACATACATATTACACCTAAAGCAAATGTTCAAAATTTTAAAATCAATAATGAATTAACCTTCCTCGTTTGGTTTTTCAAAATCAAAACCACCGCAAGATTCATGAGCTTTTCGTAAATTGTTTTACTTCGCTATCAACATTCCCATTTAAATCCCTGTACAAGAGAATTATTTCCTCTCGCGGAAAGCTTTGACTTAGCCCTTTTAAATCTTCCAATTGTTTTCCAGTTATTTTTATCCTACTTATAGTTAAGCCACAGATAAACGTTAAACGGATAAAAGATTCAAGAACTTTAGTAATTGAAATGGATAAGCCACATATAAATGTTAAATAACGGGCAGCAAGGGACAAAATTTTCTTAAAACAGTATATCCAGATGAAGAAACGTGAATATAACTTTGACAGTTGACACTGTATATTGTTGTTGTTACATGGGATTAATTCTGCAGAAAAACTGCGAACTGATTACTCAGATCAGCCATATACAATTGTATATCCGCTTCAAACAGTATTCTCGTTCGGAGTCGGCAGATTAAAAATGAACAGAAACTTGAGAAAACTGAGAACTATTTTTTCTCTTCTTTTTCTTTTAACCATTCAACAAAATTGTCGAGGATCACAGGCCATGCTTGACTGGAGTCATAACTTCGAAGATCACTAAGGCTTACCTGCCACCAACAAAACGTCAGACATATTTTTCTGCTCGCGACTTTTAAAAAGGAATAGCAGTTGACCACATACGCATAAATGGATTGAGTTTTTCTAGAACGATTTGAGCTAACCTTGTTAAATAATTGATACACTTGTATGCTATATACTGAACTAATGTCATTTCTAATAAAAGCTTTTTATCCTTCGATTTGATTTATTAAACAGCGTCCTTGTACCTAATTTTTTAATCAATGCCCTGCATTCCTTAGTTCACTGGTTAGCAAGACCAGTTATAATACCTAATTTCTATGTTCAAAATTTTTTTCCACTCCTTCTCTTCTTATTCTTACTTCTTCTAAAAGCGAAAATGCCTATTAAATAGCAAATTGAAAATTAAAATAAGATCTTTGAATTTGATCAATGGATAAGAAGATAATCAAGGTAAAAAATAGTTAAGCAAACGTCATATTTTGAACTAGTCAACACTAAGCTTTAACAATGAACTATTGAAATGAAGAAGCTTTAACCATGAATTGTTTAAATAAGTCAAATTTCAGCACATTCTTTTTACTCAAAAAACAAGCTTGAGTTTCAAGTGTTTGGTTTAACTCTGACTCGTTTACACCAGTAATGAATATAAACAAGATGAACTTGTGTTTGTTTAATAATCGGGAGGGAAAAAGAAGACTAGCATCAAGTAAACCCAACTCAAATCATGAGACTTATGAACTTTGCGAGTTGGATTTCTCATGGTGTATGTTTACATTTACTGATAGAAGGAAGTAACTGATCCATAAAATCCTTGTTATCATCATAAAAGTAAATATCAGATAGAACGAAAATGTAGACAAATATTCTGAGAGAAATTTTCATCCGGAGGATTAACCCACCATTTTTATTTTTTTACAACTTACTAAGGGCTTCATAATTTTCCAAGAACATATAATATTTCTTAATAGTCAAATTAACCTCACAATCAGATAGTAAACTCAACCAGAAGTGAAAAAATGCGTATCATATAAAATCCGAAAGGCAAAGTAAGAAAAATAAAAACAGCATTACCTCCTTAAAAAACCGATAAAAATTTCTCCAGTGATCTATGTTTAGTGCCCTGTAGTCATTTTGGACCTGTCAAATAAGTATTTCAACCATCAGAAAATAATTTAACGTATACGGGCATCAAAAGTCTTTTCAACATCTTCCTCCTAAACAACACAACTTCAGTGTGTATCATATACAAGGGGTAACCAAAGGAAATCACCATTGTTTTATTATACACAATCCATGAGAAGATATTTCAAGAATATAAACAAAACTTTATATAAGCAAATAGCTATAGTTTTAATGTGGAAGAATAATTGGATAGAACAAAGAACACATTAACATTCTTCACAATCCAGCATTTTGCTGGACATCACTGAAAGTTGTTATCTCAAGTCATAACAACGAGCAGATAAGCATAACAACGCAACAGATTATTATTATATAAAAACCTACACCACCTTTAGATACTCAGTTAATAAATTAACTTGAGTAGGGAATTCAGATCTCAGAACGACATTCAACAGCTCGCAGATGGTCTCAATATCTATACTCCTTTGCTTATCTTCTGAAAGTATTATTATTTACATGTTAGTTATTATGAAATATACAAGAACTCGAAAGCAGTGACGTAGAACAATAAATATAAATTATGAGTGAAATCCCAGTAATACTGGTTTTACCTGTCAGGCAGTATTGAAATGCATAGGAATAAAAATCCTCAAAGCACTCTGGTACCATGACCTAAACAAGACACAGGAAATAAATGTACCAAAAATCATCTTGAAGGACAACAATAGTTGTTAATCTCAATAAGAATATAAGAAAACTTTACTTTATAAAAATTAATACCTCTTTCTTCAGTCCACCAACAACCTTTCTTAACTTTGGGAGTGTGTCGGCCCCTAAACATTTTAGCCCTTTTCGCCACTCATCCTATTAAGAATAGGGAAAAACTGATGACGATAACATTTCCAAAAACTAACATGGTGAAGAAATTCAAGCTGCCTCTACTGATGATGACAAGAGTGTATAGCAGCAGTATAAGAAGATTTTGATTTGATGACCTTAGATGGCATCAAGCAGTGTTTTGCTCTCTCTCTCTCTCACACGTGCGCACAAGCAATATACCCAAATATGACAGGATTTTCAACATTTAACAAATGAAAAGTTATTAAGTATATTCAGAATAACCCTAAAAAAGGATTAGATATCAGACCATGATTCAGCCAATTATTAGTATAAAAGAAACTTCTATTTACTGGGGAGAAATTAGTATTTCAGTAATCAACATGAATATAACAGATAGACCAGAGAAGTCCTTGTCTACGAGCTGATAAACCCAAATGGCATGGACCTGGCTCAAGTCTTGCAGATTCTAATGTAAGTTGGAGGTTCAGTCCTTCACCAGGCCAATGAAAAAATGCACCATAAGAAACATCAACCTCTAACAAAAAGACCCAGCTTCATTCCTCTAACCAGGTGTTCACACCTCCAATGTACCAAAAAAAAAGAAGATAAAGTACAGATAAGGTAAAAGAAAGACTAAAAGAAACCTCCACAAACAAAATCATCCAACTTCCAGTCAAACATGAGCGTACAGGACCATTTGTGTAGTTCACATATATATATTCTCACAAATCGAAGAATTTCCTTGAAGACAGAATTTCATCAGGTAATATATCTTTCATGGGACATCAAGAGGCTACTTGCCATCACATACACCATAGTCCACCAATCCTGCTCCAATCCCGCCCTCCACCTCCCGCCCGTGCACCCCTCAACAAAATTTCCGCACCACTTTTGTTGATAATATTTCTCACGCCATTAGCTTAATACAAAAAGGTTTAGCCGAAGAGCCATACCATACCATTGACTCCCTTTAGTTCTTATTGAAGTAAAAAGCCTACTCCAGATTGAAGGGCAGAGAAGAGATGGAGAAAAGACCAGTATCAGAGCACACTTGAAATTTACGGTGCCAACCTATCTATTTCACTAGTCACTAGTATTGATTCCATTAGTAGCTACACACAAATTAAATAAACAAATCAGAGTTTTCTTTTAGTGAGATGTTCCTTTTTTTTTCTCAATGAGAGGCTGAACATTTCTTCATCATTGTGAGCTCACACATACACACACACACATATCTCTCTCTCTCTATATATATATATAGAGAGAGAGAGAGAGGATAAATGCAAGTATATACATCAAAACATTGAAATGTAGAAATACATCAATACATGAGTATAGATGAAGGGTTACATCAAGAGCACAAATCCATGGTCAATACATAAGTATTGAAATGTCGTTCACTAAGTTCTGCAGTGTGTAAATAAACTAAGATTGTAAAGCAATACTCTCTACCAACCTTGGAAAAGTAACCTTGTTTTTCAGCTTTCATTTTCCTGGTAAGATAAAAACATATATTTATGAAGGTAAAAAAAACCAGTAATATACAGGCAAAGGAAAGATTAATACAGTCTATAACTTACCAAGCAAGAATCAGAATTCTAACATCTGTATGATCCACATGCACATCTTTACAAAATGCCACAATCCCGTCTGGGCTGACGAACCAAACAAAAAGTATAGAGAATTGCATCAAGACGAGTCACATAAACTTTAACGAAAAGGGACAACACTCTTAAAACATAATGCAGAAGCTTTGAACCTCAACATGCATAATATTGTTGAACACGTGCCTAATTTGTTAACTAAATTTATATAAAAAAAAATAACAGAGCTAAGCGATTTCTAATTCCTTATTAAAAAGAGTGCATTGAGAAAATAAAGAAACCAACGTGTGCTACTTAAACATAAGCAAAGTTCCAAGCAAATAATTGAATTTAACTTAAGCATGACATATTCTAATCCTGAACCAGATCAAACAACAATTAAAGCATGCCACAATGATTTCAAAATGCACATACTTACTCAATCAAACCCAGTGACTTATTTGCATACGATTCAAATAGGTTATCTATTCGATCAAACTGCTTTGTGGTTGATCTCTTTGTTTCTGAAATAATAACATGAAACGAAATAATTACTATCAAGAACTCAGCAAATTAAAGTCAGCATTAGATGGAAAAGGTAAAGATAAAAGGAAATATTTCGACATTAATATGAAAAAACTAGAAACAACCATGCTTCAGGACAATACACATTCTAAAATATTTCATAATACTTCCAGGGTCCTTTTTTCATGCCAATATACTATACGAAACAATAGCTCAGCAAAAGCCAGATGGTTTATTTGGAATGCACATGGTTACATTTCTTACACAAATCTAACCAAAATGACAATAATTATTTTGTCTATGGGGATGCAGTTGCCTCTGTCAACAACATCTTAGGTCTCACCACTAGGGTAGTAGGGTAATGCTTTTACCTCATAGCATTTTAATAATGTCCCCCATAAATAGATCAAGCAATCTTCATGAACTGTAGAAGTATTAAGCTAAAATTGCTCTCAGATTGTATTGGCTATAAACATGGAGGCTGTCTTGATAACTGGCATCATACTATTGTAGTAAACTGCAAAAATGTAGTGCCAGATAACAGAAAAGCAGCCTCCGAGAAGATATGTTCTGGATTTTAAACCACTATGACATGATTAATTATTTAATAGGAAACAGACAGTCTCTTATCAGCAGAGGTGTGTTTTTACAATTTATATATACCACCATGTAAGAAACAACTACACTACCGTTCAAGTTATGTACTTGACAAGAAACATTTAAATTATGTTCTTGAAGAACAGAAGGTAACCGGCACAATAAAAATACTCAAGGTAAACTGCTAACTGCAAATAATATAGATCATAATTGGGCATTCTAATAACAAATTGCATGTGTATTACACAATTAATATCGCATGCAAAATGATTCATAAACAGCCCAATAATATCTATTCTGGATAAACGGGTAATTGACGGGAAACATCCCAAAAACAAGATAGACAGCTAGCACTACCACCCTCTTCCTCCAAATTAACCCGTAAAAAAATGAAGGCAAATAATCCAATACTGTTATCAGCGACTGCCACACTGAATCTGATCGAATCCTGTTCAAATTATAAAACCAGAACCTTGTGTATTCATGCTTTGAAGTTTGAAGCGTTTAAATCGAATACCATATCCACAACTTTAGCACAGGAAGACAGTCCAATTACAAATATTTGACATCGATCAGCACAGAGATCGATTAAATTCGCCAACTTTGGCACTCGGCCACATAAAAACTCATTGCCCCACAGATAAACAAAAAAATAATTAAAATTTTCAAGATTTATTGTTCTTTAACTGAATATTGTGATTCGATTTTGGCGTGGGAGAACCAATCGGAAACGAGAAATAGAAGTACCGGTACGAAGAGAAGAATCAACATCAGAAGAAGTGATTGGTGGGGCCGCTTTTCTTTTGGGACGAGGCATCTTCGCAAATTGTGCAATCAAACACTGTCAAAGCTTTGAGAGATACAATGGAATCGATTCCAAAGATATCAGCGAAAGTAAACCCTATTCACAGAAGATGATGACGAACAAGAGAAACCAGCACAGATTCAAGGTTTAACTGAGGTTTTATAGCTTTGGAATTAGTGCTGCTTCCATCAATATTTTTTTTTTTCTTTTGGTAATTAATTGCACACGCTTAATTATCACATTGTAAGATAATTAGAAATCGCTCTTGTCATGATTTTTCTAATGATCATCATAAAATTAACAGATTTATATCTATGAAATTAAAAATCTTTATACCTTTAATTTAATTTCCATGGCAGGCATCTTATGAAAAAAATGGCTTCTGTTTTTGTACTTTATTGATTTATTTTCAATTTGTTCTGGTGCTTTTAAAAAAATATACTTTACATTTTTTCTCTTTTATCATTGGATTTGTCTTTAGGTTTCAAAAGCATGTCTTAATAACTATTTTTGAGAATTTAAGTAGCTGTTTTTGAATTAATCTCAAGATATGAACACAAAATGTTGATAATGGTTTCTTTGTTGTTGGGTAATCAATCTTATGGATTACGGGTAAGCAAAATCCATGTTATATTTTTGTATTCATTATCGTTTCTCGTATTCCACCATTTCAGTTTTTTTTTTTTTTTTTTTTTTTTTTTTTTTTTTTTTTTTTTTTTTTTTTTTTTTTTTTTTTTTTTTTTTTT
>Ga0123340_1005643_pt1 | contig 11917 bp, 7 predicted proteins | sample SirMexnodulemix_FD_89961 | JGI IMG/M metagenome (GOLD analysis project Ga0123340, IMG submission 89961) | Root nodule microbial communities of legume samples collected from Mexico - Siratro Mexico nodule mix | ecosystem: Host-associated > Plants > Roots > Nodule | place: Mexico: Nepantla... | reverse complement strand
TAAGACAACTAAATTTATATATTTCATGTGCTGCTAAAACTTGTTGTGATCTGAAACATGTTGATTGGATACTATAAAACTAGATCCTTTATTTTATGATACTGTACTCAAGGTATTCAAATGGCCTATCTTTTCATTTGGTTTACAAGTCTGAGATTATCTTTCCGTTGAGCATTCAAAATTGTGCTTCATGTTGTCTTTCTTTTGTAAATAACAGTCATGAACTGAGGACACCTATGGCAGCAGTAATTGGGTTGCTTGACATTCTCATATCTGATGACTGTCTCACAAATGAACAATATTCAACCGTTACTCAAATAAGAAAATGCTCAACTGCTCTGCTCCGTCTTCTTAACAACATCTTGGATCTGAGTAAGGTGAGACATTAGCCTAACATTTTGTTCAACAATAACTAAAAACCATCTCCCTTTACCTCTGCCCTTCTGCCAAAAGTTTCCTAATATTATAAATACTTTAGGTGGAATCTGGAAAACTGGTCCTAGAAGATGCAGAATTTGATTTAGGAAGGGAACTTGAAGGACTTGTAGATATGTTTTCTGTCCAGTGCATTAACCACAAAGTGGAGACTGTTTTAGACTTGTCTGGTATGATTATCATTCTGGTAGTACGAGAGATTTTAGTTTAGTGAAAAGTAATTGATAAGAAGTTCTTTTAACAAGGTTTTAAAGCTTGTAGCCAATAACTATTATCCTGCAGATGATATGCCAAAGATCGTTCGGGGTGATTCTGCAAGGGTGGTTCAAATATTTGCAAATCTGATCAACAATTCAATCAAGTTTACTCCATGTAAGTCAACAATTTAGTGTTCTAGTTTTGTTACCATAGTGGTAATGAACAAAAAAACATAAAAAGGTTTAGCAGCTTGAAATAAAAGGTCTCACAAAACTTTAAAATTGGTTTATTGGAAATGATCTCCATGTTCATCCCCTAAAATTCTGTCTCAAACTTGAACATTGGTCAGTTCCGTTGCTTTTCCTATAAAGCACAAGGTTTGAAGGTGATAAAAGGCTTCTTCTTTTCAGGCGTGTTTCTCTTATGAGGAGTACTACATAATGACTGGACTACAATATGAGAGTTAGTTTTAGTTGTTTTGTAGTTAGCTCCTACATTATGTAAGTTGCCAATCATTTGTGGGTTATGTGAACCCTATTCATTCCTTCCTTCTGTAATGAATTTTATTTAAATTTCTTTAACTATGACTGAGCGAAAATCTTTTGACTTTACTCGCTGAATAAGTATAAACTTTTTAAAATAAATCACATTAATGCGAGGAAGCATCAAAGTTGGTGATCTTAAAGTTGTGACCACATTCATTAGCATGTCACCCCAAAATTCAGAAGAATTTTAAGTCTATTGCTATGAGCCAATAAAGCTATGATAGAGGACTCATCTAAACTCTTTCAAATGTGCTGCAGCGGGTCATATTATTCTGCGAGGATGGAGTGAAAGCCCAAATTCTTCCGTTGGCAGTCCAAATTTTCCTCTGGACCAGAAGAAACTATGGAGTTTACAGAAGTGCAGAGAGAAACCAAATGCAAATCATTCAAAAAAAGCATCTATAAAAGACAACAAAGTGATACTTTGGTTTGAAGTTGAGGACACAGGATGTGGTATGAATCTGTCTACAAAAACTACACAGAACCGCCCCTTTTGTGTAATAATAAAATCAATTTAAGGATAAATCACTGTGATTTTCTTTCTCTATGTGATATAGGTATTGACCCAAGCAAGTGGGATTCCGTGTTTGAAAGCTTTGAGCAAGCTGATCCATCAACTACTCGACTGTAAGGAATTCACATTTTCAACAAAGACAAGAATAAAAAATTTACCTTTTATCTAGCAAATGATATTATTACGAGATTGTCATTGAACTAAAAAATCAACATGAAGCTTTTATCCAAAGGTTTAAAAGCCTTTTGAATGCTGTGGCCTCAAGATTTATGGTGTTCTGAAACCTTTACTCATTTCAGGCATGGAGGCACTGGTCTTGGTCTTTGCATTGTCAGAAACTTGGTAAGTCTTACCTTTGATATGTAAAGTTTCATAGAAGTAGTAAAGTACCCTTATCATTTGTAAATCATAATGAACGAATCCAATGAAAAGCACAGGAAAAATTGTGTCTGATCTGCACAAATATGTGAACCATTGGTTAGATAAGGGAAGCATTAATCAGCTACCAGTATTAAAAGAACAGCAACAATAGCATTGTCATTTCTCTTTGTATTATTTGTCCTTTTCTCTTATAAAATAAATTGAGACTTGAATATAATTTCCTTTGATCTCGTTACTATTGTGGGGTGGCAGGTTAACAAGATGGGTGGGCACATCAAGGTAGTAAAAAAGGAGAGCGCAGGAACACTGATGCGATTATGCTTGGTTCTCAGTGCGCCCATGGATGTCACAGACCAACAGTGTGCAGTAGATTTGACAGACAGTGGCTTAGTGGTGAGTAAAATCACTCTTCTAGGCCAATAATTTGAAATAAGAAATATTATATACTTGTGTGCATGATTCTGTTATAGACTATAGACTATGCATTAGTGAGACTCCAACAAGGGAAAAAATTGCACAGTTTATAGCATTGCAACTGCTGTTGCAGTCTTCTAGTTGACTTTGCAAGTAAACAAAGCAAAGGCTGAATGATAAGTATTCAACATTTTCTAATAACATATTTTGTTGTTATTAACAGTGAAAGGAATTATTCAAAATTAGAAGAGGATACAAAATCCCATAAATAATAATGTTTTGTTTGGTAACAAATACATTGATTTATCATTTAACTCTAACTAAAGTATTGATTTGTGCATTGCTATTTTAAATTACATATAATTCATCTTGAAAAAATGCATTTTACTGAAGCAAATGGATATGTGTCATGTGGGCATTCTAGTCAGAACCTATTCCTAAAACAAGAGAAAATCACTATAAACAGGTTCCTAACAAGAAGTTTCAATGTAGGTACTGCTTGGCTTACAGGGTAACATGGGTCGATTAATTACATCCAAGTGGCTTCAGAAAAAGGGGGTGTGCACAATGGAAGCATCTGACTGGAATGGACTAACTCAAATTTTGAGGGAACTGTTTCATGCAAGAAGTTCAGTGCATAATGCTGACTTTGATGCACACTATTCAGCAAAAGAGGAATTGAAGTCCAAACTACTCAACATAAGAGACATGAGGAACCCAGTATTTGTCATTGTTGTTGACATTGGATTACTTGACTTGAGCACAGATATATGGAAGGAACAACTTAACTTTCTTCACAGGTACTTCGGTAGAGCAAAGTTCCTATGGATGCTAAATCATGACACTTCCAATAACATAAAGTTGGAGCTCCGTAGGAAAGGACATTTACTTATGGTCAACAAACCCCTTTACAAAGCAAAAATGATCCATATTTTGGAATCCGTCATAAAGGAGAGAAATTTTGAGCTGCAAAAGAAAAACATGATTGTTCCAAGGACCACAATGAAAGACGGAGATTTACACGAATTTCTTGAGATTGATTCCACTCATTTTGATGCTGCTAGCTCTGATGATTCTGACATATCTGACATAGCTGGTGCTAATCCTGTTAGTACTAATGGAGATAAACCAGTTGAGAAGCTAGAGAAATCACATCCATCATCACCATACCATATGAATAACTCCCTAGTTAGATTAACCAATGAAGATGAATGTTTGGAGGAGAATAATTTGAGGAAAGAAGAATCTTCTAGTCCCAGCTCCAATTGTGCCACTGAAGACAACCAGCCTAAACCACTGTCCACCCAAGAATCACCAACAGGAAAGCAGGATGAAGATTCTGAAAGTGGGGAAACACATAGGGTCACCAGCTTAAGTAAAGCAGTAGATGGAAAGAAATCTCTTGAGGGCCTAAAGATTTTGCTTGCAGAAGATACACCGGTACTTCAAAGGGTTGCAACCATAATGCTAGAGAAAATGGGAGCAGATGTAGTTGCTGTAGGTGATGGACAACAGGCAGTAGAAGCTCTCAGTTGCATGTTCACTGCTGAAGATTGTAGAAGGGATTCACTCCAGAAGGAAAGAAACACAAGACCTCAAACAGAGATTTTGACTAGCCGTCCATATGACTTGATCCTAATGGATTGTCAGGTATGATCTACAAAAAAACTACTTTCAGTCATTTACATGTTTACATGACAACATAACACATATCTGTTAAATATCATATGTTAAGTTAATAGATGGACCAAAATTTCATAAACAAAATAGCATTTGTTCTTTTCTACAGAAAGTGAATATGAGCATTGATATTGTAATTATGTGGTTCTTTGTTGAAACAGATGCCAAAGATGGATGGCTATGAGGCAACCAAAGAAATCAGGAAATCAGAAGTGGGAACAAGCTTGCACATTCCCATTGTTGCTCTTACAGCACATGCAATGTCATGTGATGAGGCCAAATGCCTGGAGGTGGGCATGGATGCTTACTTAACAAAGCCAATTGATTTCAAAATGATGGTGTCCACCATTCTTTCACTCACTAAAACAACATCTTGACCTCTCTCTCATAAGGCCCAAACTAACAAAGGATTGGCTCAGACAGCCTAGAAATGTATAGAAGTTTACCTCGTATAAACATAAAAAAGAAAAATCATAGTTTGACATGTGTATCTACAAATGTAATCCAATTTTTCCTACTAGTCAATATTGCTGTAGTAGCTATGGTGTGTGCATTGAGTTCTGCACTGTGCGGAAGGAAAAAAACTGTACTTTGATACCTTTCCAGTTTATAAATGCAACTAAATACAAAATTTGCCGTAAGTGGAAAAAGATTTGGCCCATGCAGGTTTCGAACCTGCGACCTTCGCGTTATTAGCACGACGCTCTAACCAACTGAGCTAATAGGCCAATTGATATGTTTTAAAGAAACTTAATAGAAGACAATTGATTTATTATATTTTATTTAATTCTACTCATCAATGTTTAATTTAACTTTTTTAAATCCGAGACATATGGTTGGACAAAAGAAATTGTTAATTTGTTTTATCCTCTTTAAAGGAAAACCAAGAGTAACATCTATTGAGTTAAGTAGATGGGTCAATAGGAATGAAAAAATTGTTCATTATTGAAGTAGTACTTGAAGACTTCTGGAGTTAAAAAATTATATATAGTATATTAAAAGAAGAAGATGATGAAGAAGAAAATAAGCTCAAAGTTGAATTGTGAATCATTTCTTTAATTGGTTTTTCTTCCTCTTGAGTAAGTAACCTAATACTACACCACAACTGATACTATACTTATTCCTACAAGTCCTTTGAGCTGATTTTGCTTCTTATATGGTTCCTTTTTGCCTCATCTAGCTTCTTCATATTGCCCCCTAACTCAGAGAGATTCTTGAGTGAGATTGTATAATTTTTTTAGAAAACTATCCTCGTCCTATTACAAAATTAGGATCCAAGTCAACAACATATAGTAAAAATGAGCACAATTGATGCAGTTAAGAAATAATGTTATTGAGTTAAAGTAAAAATTTCAAACTTTAGAATTTATTATAATGAATTATTGGTTGGTTACTTTGCATAGAGTTGAATGTAGTAGCGGAAATTTTCATCCATGGCAAACCTTGAAGATGAATCCTTACTCAATAGTGCCCTGTTTAGTGTTACAAGAAATTTCTAATTTTTATAGTGCCTTTTAAATAAACAAACAATTTTCATGACCTAGTTAAGCATCTCACACAAAATAGGAGTTATCAAACTTCAAAGGCTCCTTTGTCCCTTCAATGTCAGACAATCTTTATGTGTCTCACCCTTATTAATGAAATTAAATGTGTCTTATGAAGTATATAAATAGAGAGTCTTGGATATATATTGATCTTACCAAAAGGACTTTTGGATATAATATCGTTCTTATGCCTCCACATAGAGCCACCATGTCCTTATACCCATACGAGAAAAGGTATTCCTTAAATACTGTGCATCTAAAAATTATTCATAAAGAACCAGGTTTCGCCAATGTCAAATTTAGTTTGATGGAAATGCAACGCTTTGAATTGTTTAGTTTAGGGCTGTGGGAGAGTAATAAAAGATTACTAAACTTATAAATAAAAGATTGAGAGAGAGAAGATAATGATGATTCTGATTGGAAGCAAAGTATTAATTTGTAGGTTTGGTGCAGGGACAAGAACAGGAACTGTTTATTTGGTGAAGAAAGGAAAAGAAATTTGTTGTTGTGTGTTTCCATCCCAAGGAGAAGATTCACTTCAAACATTACAATCCTTTTTAAAGTTTTGAGTTGGCTAGTTATTTCAACGTCAAAAAGGTTCATGTCCATATTTTCTTAAATATTTTTCTTGATGAGTCAAAGTTAGATACTATTCTTGTTGCAAATTAAACCCAAACTTTAAATGATTTGATTAAACTTAATTACTATCTTTCTTTTAGATTGATTTAAACAGTTTTAGTGATAGTGAGACTATATACCACAGTCTATTGAGAATAGTTATTTCTCATGAACATCAACAACAATTATTTTGATAAATATATTTCAATTTATAGTTGAGTTATATTATTTTATAACCCACTAAGGTTTACCTACTAATAGGAATTTTATGTAAATTACACAAAATTTTACATTTAAATATTGGTACCAATTGCTAAAAAGAATGATAATTTATACCCAACTTCCTCCAGTAACTCCCTAAAATATGTCTTATGGACAAAACTGTCATAAAACTTTAAATTTAAAAACAAACCTCAAAAGTAATGATTGATCTAAGCATATTATCTCAAGAAACTTGATGTTATGATAAAAACTAATTTTCTTTTTAATTCACTAATTAATTAAATTTAAATTTTGACACATTTAAATCATATTTTAATACTTTAAACCTCACACGTCTTCATCAAATTTTATAATATTTTAATTTTTTATGTAACTACTTAATTGAAAGGCAGCGTTTTTAGTCTCTGAAAAATAAGTTCATCTTTGATTTTAGTGTCTAATCTTTAAAACCATCATTTTCCATCTATACAATTAATGCACAAGCTTTAGAGATTAAAATTTAGGTATTTCAAAATACAAAGACTAATACGATTTTGAAAGTCAAGGATTAAAAATAAAGATGACCCTTTTTGAAGAACTAAATTTATCATTACCCTTTCATTAAATATTCAAAGAAGGGAGTAAATTCTAACATGTTATTCCATGAAAACTCTAGGAAAAATAAACTTGCAAACTCGTAACAAATTATTGGTTTTGACCCAATAAACATTTTATTGATGATATTTTACATGAATTAAAAGGCTTATAGGTTATAAAAGCTAATGTGAAAGGATTGGACTTCGATTGGCTATTTAGTCAAGCTGCACCCCTCTTTTATTTTACTATTTGAATTCCAAAATTATGATTGGACCACCACAACATGCATGATTAATTTAAAAAAAAAAACATTTTTGTTAGTGAGATATTACATATTAGTAAAATATAAAATATGATATATAAAGAATTGAGAAGATATGAATAATATCTTACATGTTGATAAAAAGTGAAACTTTAGATATCTTAAAAATGTTATGTTTGAAAAAGTTCAAGACAATCTCCAGAAAAAAAACAAAAAACAAATGGGCTTGATAAAAATTTGAAAGAGAAAGACGAAGCGATTATTAAACGAAACGAGTCCAGAGAGGATTACAAGCATAACAATTTTTTCAAAAAGGATCATGACAAATCCAAAATACTCATTGAATTTTAGACACAAATATGTAACTGATAGTTCAAATATGTAACTTTAACTTATATATATATATATATAATAATAATAATAATAATAACATTATCACATTTTCATAGATAAATTAATAAATCACTTACTTCTATGAAACTGCCCCAACGTTACATGTATCAATGAAATAATTTATATTGTAATGTATGTATTCAATCTTTCATATTTGAATTGTGTTTACTTCATATAATAAGCGTTTTCTTTAATTTTTTTAATTTCATATACTCGTTACTACTGTTTTCTACTAATTATCTATATTGTTAACGTAAATATAATAATTTATGTTTAAATCTAAATATCTATACAATTTCATGAAAGTTATTTAAGAAAATACTTAAAAACCAAATCATAAAGTCAAAGTAAAAACCTACTAATCAAATATTAAGAATTCATTTTTCACATAAAACATATGATTAAAAAGATAGTAAAAATATGAAATATAGGTTACATTTAAGAAGCAAATGAAAACTTTTAATGTTCACAAATCACATATGTACAAGCATTTTTATTTTTGAGAAAGAAGAAAATCAGCCAAGTGTCCTGTAGTGGGACTATATATCATACATTAATTTAAGTTAATATATAGCAGTACTCTTCAATTGGTTCTTTTGTTTAGTTCATGTAAGTAACCCAAGATCACTGCAGTTAAAGCAATACCAAATCCTATAACTCCCTTGACTAATATGGAACCATGATTCTTGTTAATGAAGCCGAGCTCTGAGAGTTTCTTGTGCGAGGTAGCATAATCTGAGAAAAAAGCATCCTCATCCTAGTACAATCCAAAATAATTTTTTAGCCTAAATTCACTCTATATAATGATAATAAAATCTTAATTTCCAACTCTGAAATTTGTCTGTTACCTTTGCATATAGTTCAACATACTTTCGGAAGATAGGGTCCTCAACTAGAGCCTTGTCAGTGGGAAGTTTCAATAAATCTTTTGATTCCCCTTTCAGTAATTCTCTGTTAGTGTTATGAGCAATTTCAAGTTTTATACATTTTGAACAATTAAAATAACAATAAACATATATATCAGTAGATCATGCAAGTAAACATCTTACACAAAATATGAGTTATCAAACTTCAAAGGGTCCTTTGTCCATTGCCCTTCAAAGTCAGAACGATCTCCATGTGCCTTTCCCTTATCAATGAAAGTGAATAATAATAGTAATGTGAAAAATGTACACTTTAACTTAAAGAACTCTTGTATATATGTAATATAGTTTTTACCAAAGTGTGACCTCCAGATAGAGCCACAATGTCTTTGTCACCTAGCCCCATGCGATAAAAGACCTCTCTTAAATGCGATGCACCTGAAATTCTTCCATATATAGTCTCAATAACTAGAACTCAATATTCACTATACAATACCTTGGGGAGGTTAAACAAAGATACACAATTACAACAAAGAAGACCAAGTGCATTAATTAATGAAAGTTTTTACTTTCTACAAGAATCAAATGAAAAGATAATCGAATATGTAGTAGCAAACATGCATGGAGACAAATTATAAATGACAGGTTAAACAACACAGTGATTTACCTTGTTTGGCATCTGGAAGACGCCCTTCTTCTGGAGATTCCAATGAATCCTGGTAAAGCACGTAGCGTATTGTACAGTAAATATAAAGTTAAAGCATCGAAATTGAAACACATGAACTTAACAAAATTTGTGAATGATATATACTTTTCTTCCTGGAACAAAGTCAATAGTTGGTCCCCCAGTTATCTCTACTGCAACAACACCAGCTAGCTGAAATATATACAAAATAATCCAATGCATGCAAGTTAATCAATCTGTGACTCTACATATATAAATAAAATTTTCTAACGCACTTTACATTCAATATATTACATTTGAAAACTCACAGAATTCTTATGATTTTTAACAAATACAAGCTTGTTATGAGAAAAACTACATGCCAAAACTAAGATCATAACCTGGTAAAGGTCAGCATATGAAATATTTGGATGTTTGGCCTTCACTTCCTCTGTGGTACAAAGAAACCAAATGCAATGAGGACTAAAGTGATAGAAAAAAAGATAATTTGATGATTTCTGATAGAAGAAAAACTCACCACAGAACGCAACTGCTGTTTCCAGCCCCTTGTTTGCTGCGTGATTCAACTCTCGTGCATTCCTGATAGAACCATTGGGACCTCCCGTTCTTGTCTTAGCATCATAGGTACCAGCATCATGCCATCTACAAATAAGATATAAATAGTTACTTAAAGTTTGCTATATGAAATATGCAATGGAGATAAAGAAATGAAAGCAGCTATGATTAACATACGCTAATCGAAGCATGAGAGGGGCACAGTTTCTATTGGAGATAAGAGCACGAAGGTCACGACGAGCCTTCTCAATTTCCTTCGCATACTCAGCACCAGCTATAGCCTTTGCCATTGCACTATATAGTTAAGTTTCAGATGTGCTTTGGTTTGAGAGAGAGGAGATTATGAAATGGAAGGTGCAAGTGCAGAAAGGCTTTGCATGTGAAGGGTTTTTATATGAAGCGAGAGAGAACAGGATGAAAATGAAGCTGATGCTGCCATTCCAAGGAAGGGATTTCGTTCCTTTGATTACTTTGCTGCAGCTAGAGAAAAAGAATTTGTTTTCGTCATTAATTTGTTTCCTTCACAAGGAGAACATTCAGTTCTAACAACCAATAAGATTAATTTCGTGAATTAGAAAATGTTGCTTTTTTATTAAAATCATTCTTCATATTTTAACGATAGGAATATATGTTAAAATAGAGGTAACAGGTTAACACCTGAAGTTCTTGAAGAAGCAATATACTATTCATCACAGCAAAACTTATGGACGTAATTGTCAATTTGAAAAAGTAACAAACTTTGCTCTATATAGAATATTTTGAAACAATTCCACCCCATACTCGGATGAGAATCATGAGATGAGATGAGATGATCTTTATGTACACATTCAAGAAGAAATTCTAGTAAATCAATCTTTCTTTATAGACAAGAGAGAGTAGTGAAAAAGAATTGAAATCACAATTATATCACTACTTGCATGAGTATAATATATTTACTAAAATGACTCTTGGATCTAATATAAATGTCACTGATAGATTCTTTTACTTTGAACTTGTTCTTTTGGATATATTTTTATTATTTATTGATTTTTAAAATATAAAACTTTTTCTTTAACTAGATTCGTTTATAGTTTTAAATAAATTTGAATTAATAATGAAAAACATTGGTATATCCGTACTCTTGAATCTAAAAAGCCCACTGTTTAAAATTGTTGAAGGATATCCCAGAAGTGCATCTGATCTGGCAGTGGCCCTTTGGGTATGTCGTGCTCTCTGCATCATGCATGTTACTTCATGTTCTGTTATTATGCAAAGAGAAAATGAAATTACCCCTATAGGTCCTGAGAAGGGGCATTTTGGTCCACCTAAATCCAAACACGAAACAAAATTTACTGTCTTTTTTAATTGCAGGCTCTCTGCCCAAAGCCCTTGTCTGTCTGTGTGCTACTTCTCTTTCTTTCTCTCCATTGCTGCTCCTCCTCCCCACTATAGAATAGAGAGAGAAAACCCAATGCAGCATCCTCAACTCAACCACATTCCCAAACTGCATTATCTCTCTTCTCTACTTTAGATTCTGATGCAAGTTCAAGTGCACCAGAGAGGAATGCCTTTAAATGAAGGTTCTTTAGTTTTGACCCAAAAATAAAGCACCTTTGGCACTTCCCACCTCAGGCCAGAGTTCCAGGCATTAAAATAGGCAACTTTTGCAGAACCACCACCACCACCCCACCACCCACTTTTTTTTTAGCACGCACAAAACTCAAACAAAAACCAACCTTTACTCGTTTCTCTTCACTGAACAACAAAAGGAGGAAGATGGGTTGCTGCCACTCCAGGATAGAGAGGGAAGAAACGGTGTCGCGTTGCAAAGCAAGGAAGCGTTACATGAAGCAGTTCGTGCAAGCAAGACACGCTTTTTCGGCGGCGCATGCTATGTACATTCGGTCGCTTCGTGCCACTGGTTCTGCACTCTTTCAGTTCGCAAATGCTGAAACCACGGTTCTCCACCACCTAAACCATCATCACCACCACCTTCCGCCGCGCCCTCAGCCCATTCTCCCGCCGCCGCCGCCGCGAACCCCCACCCCGATGC
>Ga0123340_1005639_pt1 | contig 11920 bp, 3 predicted proteins | sample SirMexnodulemix_FD_89961 | JGI IMG/M metagenome (GOLD analysis project Ga0123340, IMG submission 89961) | Root nodule microbial communities of legume samples collected from Mexico - Siratro Mexico nodule mix | ecosystem: Host-associated > Plants > Roots > Nodule | place: Mexico: Nepantla... | reverse complement strand
TTATTTTTATAATTTTGTTTTTTTTTTTTTTTTTTTTTTTTATAATATTTTTTAATTTTTTTTAAAAAAAATTTTTATTTTTTTTTTTTTTTTTTTTTGGAAATTTTTTTTTTTTTTTTTTTTTTTTTTTTTGTTAATATGGATATCTACTATTGCCACCTAACATTTAATTTAATAGAAGTCAAATTTTGAAAATTAAAAATCCTTTTGGTTGGTTTAAAAATGACGGAATAATATAATTTTCTCATTGAATCAGCGAAACATATCCTATATGTATAATTGTATTTAGCAAACAATCTCAAAATTTCATTATTATTGAATGAATATGATAAAAACTCAACGTGAAAAAAAATATTCGAGTCCCTCCTATATTTTCTTGAGTCAAATTGAATATTGATGGAGTTTGGTTAAATTACTAAGATTAATATTGTTTGTTTTGTTGGTTTATGAAACAAAGTTGTAATAATAAATATTTCGTTGTTCTTCACATGAAATTAGAGATTTTTTTTAATTAGTCACGTTGATTCAATTTTATATTTATTGTTTATTTATTTTTTATAAAAAATTCTAAACAAAAATATGTAAATATGTTTTATTATATATGTAAATCATTCAAAGAAAAATTGAAATGACAGAATTGATTACAAAATTAATTATCTTTTAATCATTGATTTTTTATTACGAAAAAAAATATTAATCTACACACATGAATAATTACTTAAATATTTTTAAAAAAATTATATGTTCTTACTAAGTCAAGATTATCTGTATAAGATCACATGTTTTTCAGCGGATAGTTTCCCATGTCATTATTTTGACTTGTTTAAATTTGGACAATTTTATTTCACTTTAAAGTCGTCAGTTCTTGATTCTCGTTTATTTGGATCAGCAGAAGATATTCTAACCTTCAAGTTATTTTTTCTCAAGTAGAATCACACATTAAAAATAATAGAAATTCTACATGCCTTTACTTTTTAAACACTTCCCTATTTATATTATATTCTAGATGAGCTTATAATTATATAAATGATCAGCATAAAGCTCAAATATCTTCTAATTATTTTCTTTTACGTTGTTTAAATATAATGTTTACTAGTCATCTTGTGATTAATTATTTTTAAATAATAAGCTGTTTCATGTATTAAGAGCTTCATGTCGTATTTCAAGATTATTATATAATTTATATTGCTGAAATGGCATCAACATTCTATAAATTTCTTAACTCTTGTAATTTATTAGTCTCCAAATTCAATTAGTCCTGAATTTTTTTTATCCTATAAGTAGCGTGTGGTATACTATCGTTTTGTTTAATATTGTTTGTTTTGTTGGTTTATGAAACAAAGTTGTAATAATAAATATTTTGTTGTTCCCACATGAAACTATATTTTTTTTTTTACTTAGTCTCGTTGATTCAATTTTACATTTATTTATTTATTATAAAAAATTCTAAACAAAAATATATAACCACGTGTTTATTATATATGAAAATCATACATATAAAAATTGAAATGATAGAATTGATTACAAATTTAGTTATCTTTTAATTAATCGTTGATTTCTTTAATTATGAAGAACAAATATTAATCTATACACATGAATAATTGATTAAATATCTTTTAGAAAAATTATATGTTTTTACTAAGTTGATATACCTGTTTAAGATTGCATGCTCTTTAATGAATAACTTTTCATTATCTGGGCTTGTTTAAATTTAGACAATTTATTTCAACTTGCAGTTGGTTATTACAATTGGTGTAATTACACATTAAAAGTTGTATAAATTCTACATATCTTTACTTTGGAGACATTTTTTCTATTTATAGTACTCTTGATGAGCTTATAATTATACAAATGATTAACATAAGTTTAAATATCTTCTAATTACGTTCTGTTGACATTATTTAAGTGTAATACTTGATAATTTGATTATTTATTTTAGAACAATACGTTGTTTCATGTATTAGGATCTTGATGGTCGTATTTCAAGATTATTATATTAATTATTGTTATCGAGATGGTTAGAACATTGGCCTCCAAAGTCAAATAGTCTTGTTTTTTTTTTTTACACCGTGTGGTATACTATCATTTTATAAGAAATATTTAAAATTTCTTTTAAGTAAAACACATTGCAGAAAAGCAAAACAAATCAAACGCACACGATTACAATTTTTTTTATCATTACAACTTGTCGGCCAAACAGTGTCGATACCAACCTAATAGAATTAGTGACATTTCGTATATTACATGATAAACCAAAACCCCTTTAATTCTTCCAACCCCAATCCAAATTTTAAGTCCATTCTTCAAATAAACCACCTTGTCTTCATCCTCCAATGGAATCTACGCTTATTAAAAAGCAACAAAGAAGTGGAAGAATAAAAATATTTGAGATATAGACAAACAAAAGAAACCAAAAACAATCTCTTATTTTGGCCCCGAGTAAACCACTCTTATCCATAAAACATGACACCTAAATTTGTGCACACACACATATTCTAGCCACCTAATCTATGTTTTTTCATGTACATTTATTGTGTATTTTTTTGTTTTCATTTCTTCTCTCACAAAAAAAGGGTTAAGTTAAGGTGACGTGTGATACGACAAAGAAGTACTACGAAATTGTACTCGTACGTTTTTGGTTGCCCCTGAATGATTGGAGCGTGGGGGCAATCATTGAAACGCACTTCTTTTACAACAAGAGAACGCTAAAACTGGCTTTTGGGAAGCGCACTTTGTTAAAAGACCAAAACCCAAACGACACTTTAAGTTTTTTCTTTCAAATTTTTACTGTTTGACTCATTGTTGCCAAAAAGTGTTTCCGACCGACCCTATCCATTCATTCCTCTTATACCTTTTTAGCCTCTCTTCTCAATTCTCATATCTACTCTCCTCTAAAGCAAGAAAAAAAAAAAAAAACTATTCATTGATACAAACAGTTACAAGATCTATAATCAACCCTAGTTTTGTTTAATCATTGGTAATCATTTTTATAGCTGGAAGGAATAATAATAGTGCAAGAGATTTTGAATATGTATGTATGTATCTATCTATATATATAAAGTTCCTTAAATATTACTTTATTTTATATTCAAAATAACATGCACATGGATTTGAGTATTGTTCTCTAGATATATTGTTTTCAAAATGTACTGTTCTTTAGCTTGTTATTTGTATGTTTATTATCTTTGTGATTGTTGAGATGTCTCATTTATACTTTACTGTTCCCACAGGGTAATGTGTCTGTAAAGACATTTTGACATTCAGAACAAAAGAATATATGTAATAGATGTACAATAAATAAGTGATATGTTTAACAGTGTATTTCATCTATATATTAAATAAGTGATATTTATACTAAATATCTCAAACATATATAAAAAAAACACATCTCAATCATCTTAAAATTATTATTTGAACTTTTCTAACAATAATATCAGTTTTATAAACATGTGTTTGATTATCAATTAAGTAATTCAAATCTTATTTGGTGGGCAACTGACTATAGAAATTTCCTAACAGTCAAAATTTAGTTGAATAGATGTGGTTGGATAAAATTATTTGCAATTTATGTCTGTGTAAAGAATATTTCGAATGAATTTTTACAATTAACAAAGTTATTACACAATTCTAAATTAAATTTTATATTTTAGTTCTTTCAAAAATTACTGTAGTTTCAGTCCTTTAAAAATAATTCAAACCAATTAATATTCTTAATTTTCATTAAGATATCCATTTTATATTATTTTATAACTTTTTTTTATCTCAATAAATATAATATATTCATCAAGAAAGTGAAGTTATTTTAGTAGAATTATTTTAATTTAATTCACGAAAATAATTATGCATTATGTAAAGATTAATGAGTATATGGTAGTTAAAGTTTGTCTTTTTTCGTGTACTTTCTAAAAATGTGCATTTTGTACCCTTTTGCATCCATATTTATCGCCTGAACACATTTTGAATTTTTTATTCTCTTTTCTTTTTTGGCTCAAACTCGTGATATCAAATCATGTAAAATCACCATGCATGCAATTATGCCACCAAAGCAAGTTTTCTTTTCTTTTTTCCACTTTTCATGGTTCAATGAAGAGTGACTGAAACTTAATAGAATAACTAAATTAAAAAAGACATGGGCCTAGTGATATGAAAATAATATGGTTTAAGAATTAAGCAAAGGGACACCACACTTTCGATAGAAATATTTTAACTACCAAAGAACAATATAATATTATATATATGAATATAAATAGAAAAAAATATTAATTAATCCCTATCTATAGTTTATCTATTTTTTCATAAAGTAATTGAAGAAAGATCAATTGTAAAAACAAAATTATAGTTCATTTGATGAAATCATGAGTGTTGTATATATTCATGAATATTGACTAAAGATCTTAAGAGACAGCATAAATATAAAATTAGTTTGATAATGTTTTTTTTACTAATGTGTTCAATGTTTCTATGTATTTGGATAAATAAGATTTTTAAAGATTTGACAGCAAAACTTGTTAGAATAAGATATTTTTCAACTTGTTAAAATAAATATCACAATCAAATCTAAAAGATATATTCTCATACAACAATAATAAAATACTACACAAATATTTAATCAAGCTATTTCTTTGTTGTACACTGATCACATCAAAATTAGAAAAAATATGATCATGCATACTATTTAAACTTCCATCATAAAAAGTGATTTTGGATTAACCTTAAAATATAAATTATTTTAATAAATGATTAAATGTGCAACAATTTTTTTTTATCATCGATCACGACCAGAATCAAATTTTATTTAAATAAATTTCCTGAAAGTGGTTTTCAGATAAATAATTTAATTTAAATACAAAAGATAAATAAAAATGCATACGAAAAATTGAAATGAAAAAAATACCTGTTATAACTAACCATAATAAGCTACACAGTTTAAATTCATAAAACAACTTACTTATTTTACAAATTTCAGCGATTAATTAAACATAGATTTAAATTGCAAAAAAAAAAAGAAGTGAAATCTCAACAAATAATTAATTTTCACTAGCATGCTATAAAGTGGACTACTCTAGTATAGTTGTAATTAAATGATTTCATCCAAATATATAAAAGAAAAATGATAGTGCATGACAGATAGAAATGGTGTCGAGAAATATAATTCTCCTGCACCAAACAACTTTTTCTAGCAAACCCTAAACACTTATCTACAAATGTTCTTGATAGGGTAGGGATATTTTGACATAGTCATGCACCATCATTGTCATATATTCATATTCTGCCCCACTAAACCACACAACCACACTATTCATCTTCAAAATATGAAACCAATGTTTTGATCCATTAGGTGTTGTTATGGTGTTGTTTGCTTCAATGGAGCATTTTCTTTTGAAGGGAAGGCTTACCTACACTGCACCCAAAGAACCTACAAACTGACCCCTCTCTATCTGCCAGTCCAACCCTTCATGTCTGCAACTCCTACCTTCCATTTCACACACCACAACCTCTTCACTTACCATCTTACATTTTTTTTTTTTTTTTGGCAAACATTATTCAGTGTTTCATGGAACTCAAGTCTCTTGTCTGTGTTTGAAATTTCTGTGTAGTTATTTATATTTAACAGGTTCCATTTTCATCTTTTTAAAGTTTGTCAATTACACTGATTTCATCATTGTGTTTGTTTATTATGCTAACTTGCTTAGCTCAGTTATATAGGTGGCAAAATGTACACATGTCACATAATTCAAAATTATCATTTTAATATTAATATAACCCAACTATAATTACCCATAAATAATTATTTTATAAATTAGTTTTGTAGGTTGAATTAATATTATAATCTATCTTCTAAAATAATAGGAGTTTGTTTTAATGGAATTTGTTAAATATATCGTGTTACTTATTATCCCATCATCTATAAATATTTATTTTTTCATAGTTCATATATCTAAATCTTTGATGTGATGGAGTATGTTAGATATTTTACATTAATAAATAATATGATTGAGTACCATATGCGAGTTAATAGAAATAATTCATTAATATTAATATTGGAAAAATAAATTTAAGGAAAAAAAAAAAAACTTTGAAGAAGCTTCTTTCATCTCTTGTTTTTTATAGTTCAGAGAATTATTTGAATTATGCTTTGTAGAGATTAGGCAACCCAAGTAACAATCAAATATCGTAATGTTTAAATTGTTATATTTTAAAAAGAGTTGTGTTATAAGATAATTATAACTTTTAATATAGTAATAAATGTTTGTTTCAATGTTAATGTCATAAATTTGATATCCAAGGTAATGGAAAATTACAAAATAGAACGTTATTTTAAAAGTTTAATTTTTAGCTGGAGAATTATTGAATGGAAAATTAGTACGAGTTGCATAAATTATTCAATAATAAAAAAAATAAATAACAGTCAAATAAACATTCTTATGTAAAAAGAAATCAAAATTAGACAGAAATTATTAATTATAACTTTTTATTCAATAATAAATACTCGATTGAATAATTTATTTGTTTTATTGATATAATATAAACTTTTTTTTATTTGATTGAATATAACAATAGGTTTTAACTTAACTAATGGAATGTTTGGTTTGAAGATAAATTTAAACTGGTATTTTCAGATAAGGAAGAAATAGTATATAAAAAAATATTAAAATTAGGATTAATATATTTTATTTTATTTTCGTCTACAATATTTCTCTTACATAGAAGTGGGGGGATTTCACGGGGCTTCCTTTAGTATAAATAAATAATAAATGAATAATATATCGTTTTTCAGGATTTTCTAAGAGGGTGTGCAATTCAGAAACAATAATTGTCGATAATTAAAATTAATCCACGCGCTATTAAAAAAAATTGACTTGAAATATAAAATTTATGATTTGACACGTAATAGAAAAATTCTCATGCATGTGACATAAAATAAAAATATAACACGTTGTTATAACGATGTCATTTAAAATATGTATTGTTTGAATGTTTGTTATGTTTTATCATCATTTCTTATTAAATTATTTTTCTTTTATATTCAAACGTTGACTTTTTAAAACTGTTAGAATAGATTATGGTTGAGCTAGTGATTCATTGAAATTGAAATTGCACTTAAATTTTGAGATTTTTCCAAACTCGCATGGTTTTGAAGTATATCTAAGTGATTGTGACATTAGTATTATCTGTTTAACATTTAAGTACCCCCAAACTGGTTCTGTCCTGAAGACAGTGTTTGGAAGATATTTTAGAATGACTTCTGATCTTTAACACGTGCTCTTATTAAAAATAACATTGTAGCAAAATCAGTAGCAAAATCAGTAGCAAAATTCTCTTAATATCAATGGTAAAAATTGTGGAAGATTCGTAAGAACAAAGTGAAGATTTCTTTTGTATACACTTAATCCACAAATTTAATGAGGCTGTGACTTCTCATCCTTCTCTAATGGTACGAAGGGTATGCAATATCTTCAACCATATTTTTTTCTTCATACTTTGTTATATACACATGCAATTGTTTCTGATATGTAGTTTAATCACCTCTCGATTCCAACTTTGCATCAGGGTGAGCGTAAATGAAGAATAGCTCCTATGATCAGCAATGCTACTGTGCATATTAATGCCTGCAAGATCACAAGGGCATTCAGAAAATGAAGAAACGAAGTGAACTACAATAATACTAGGAATCTGCAACTAGGATGATGAGAATATCTACAAAGAAGAGTAATCCATGATGAGTACTAAAAAGGGTCTATAGCTGTTTCTAGCTCACTTGCTTGTTCAAGTTGAAAAAATGTACTTTTGATAAGTGGAAGTTGTAAAAAGTTTAAAGTTTCAAGAAGTTTGACTCAAATTGGAATTCAAAGATGATATTAGAAATTATCATAGTAGTATTATTGATTCTATCACACTACTATTGTTATTAGGCTATTGCTGTAGAAGTCTAGTCTTAATACATGTTTTATATGTGGTATGGTGAATTCAGTATGCAGGGTGATTAAGAAATTATGTGATCATGTTTAATGATATTCCAGTGCATTATCTTTACAATGAAAAATGCAAGCATCAGCATGTAGAAAATTAAACAAGAGAGAGAAAGAAGAGAAATGTTACAGCAATTGCAGAAGCTCCTAACCCTGCCCTTTCCCTAGGATCCTTTCTATAATAATTTCCTAAGTAAAGGATTGTGGCATAGTACCACAGAGGTGGACATAGAAATCCCAAAAGAAATCTGAAATTAAACACAGAAAACCATAAGGCAAGAACAAGAAATTTGGGAAGAGAGTAGATGAGTTACTTACGAGAACCATCCAATTCCACAACCATAACATGGAAGGGGTTTGTCATAAAGTCCTGTTTGGAAGTCCTCAGGACCTCTAATTAGGGTATAGTTGCCCTTTTCAGGGTCTCCAGCATCTGCTGCTTGACCTGTCATGGCCATAAAAGTTGTTACAGCAAACTTGCTTAAACAATTTTGGTGATGAATATAGAGAGAAGAGACACTTTTCCTGTAATTTATTGTTTAACTAATTCTTGCTTTCCACTTTAACTAAGGTATGAGTGAAACTAATGGATGAAATTTTAGAAACTAAGCATAGAAAGTACAATTTCAGGTATACTAACATCATTTTCATAGACTGTCATTACCTCTAAAAATTGAATAATTTCTGGCAGATGGCCTTAGAAGATCAAGATGCTTATCAGAGACCGATGTTGTCAATTCCACACCATTTCTCAAATCAACAGTCTCTTCCATACCACAACCTGTTATGAACCCAAATCACATGACATGTAAGTGCATTGAGTTGCATTGTTTCTTGGCAAGTTCTAAATGCATTATACAAGTAGTGAATGTAGTTATACTGTAATAGTGGAATATCAAGCACATGAATATACCAAGTAAAGACAACATTAACAAAGGTTGTTTCCATTAAAAACCATCCTGTTCCTGATATTTAACTTGTGTTGGTGCATGGATACTATTGTCCAATGACACAATAATTTTCCTTCCTTGGATAAAGGATAAGTGTTGAGTGTACAAGTTAGGCTAGAAGGAAGGAACCAGGATATCATGAAACTTTCACTCTTTTTAGCATGTCAACAATTATGGTAACAATTTTATCCTAAATGCAGTATTAGAGGATAGAACAATGTCCTGATTTCTGAAATTATCCCAACAAGGATAAAGTACATTTAAGGGGTATAAATAGTAAGACAGATACCATCCAAATCTCAAATATCTTATGCATACTAAACTGGTGTCAATATATTGTTTCATATAGTTTTCATTTTTAATAAAATCTCACTATGGTTTATATGAGAAGGATCGATACTGAATCATAATAGTTAATACACACCACAACATTCTGCTCATTGGAATGGCTATATAGATAATCAAGTGTCATTAAGCTGTTTCCTAATCACAATCTGATATGCTTATCAATTGTTGATAGAGGAATTACTTTCTTAATAGATTAATACGAAAAGTTTTGACTTTTGAGTACCTTTATCCATTTGTTGTTGTTGTTGAGCTAGTTCACAGATTCAGCCCTTCTTCTGTTAAAAAACAACACTTACCTGTTTCATAGAATTTAATGATGCCACAGGAAAAATATTTATTTGTGAGACCAACATGTTTCACTTTAGAGGTAGATAAAAGAGAAGATACATAGCAGTTGCAAGATATGATATGACAGTTTTGAAGGCTTTGAAGCTTAGCAAAATACCAATGTATGATTTATAGAACTCAAAATCGGAGGGAAGAAAGGTTTCCTATACTTTCTTACAAATGTCACCAGAGTACAAAAATTCTCCTTTACACTTAATTTTTCAGTTGTTCTCACTTCTGAAAATAGGGGAATTCTAGTATTTTATTATGAACATCAGAATATTTGTTCATGACTCCCTCAGTGGCAAGAGGTTTTGAACTGTCAGCTTTAGTATTGATGAGTTGTGAGAACAAAACCATCTGAATCAACAAAACTATTACTCATCTAAATCATGAAGATTAACAAGCTAATCATCCATTGTACTGCAACAGGTATCAAAACAGAAACAAAGGTAGAAAACGTATACTTAAAGTTATCCAGAATATCTCCAAATTCAGAGTTTCAGCTCATACAATCCATTGAAACTCTTTTATATTACAAAAAATCTAGGAACAATGAAACATAACAAAATAATGCAATAGTCACAAATTACGATGATGAGACAAAAAGAAAAGGCTTTCAAAGGTGGAAAAGAAACACAAAGAAAAGGCTTTTATGCATCAGAAGGAATACCCATCAAGAAAAAACAAAAACAGAATTGAGCAAACACCAAAAACAAGAGAGAATCAAAGAAACACTTGCCTTGAAAACGCAACAAAAGGTTGCACTGATAGAAGAGAGAAAGTAACAGAAAATTATTTCAAAAAGGATAACTGCTTTGTATTGAAGAGATGTTGTCGAAACATGATAAGCAATTGCTGTTACCCCATTTCTGCCTTGTATTATAATCGCATCTGAACATAACAAAAGTTGAAACAGTTTGAAGCTGAAGAGAATTGACAATGTCTTTGTCTTCTTAAATCATAAGAACCTTAGTTTAATGCTCCAATTTGAATAATAAATATAAGTTGTGTGTTTTTTTGCCTGATATATAAATTTTCTTTATTACATAGTCAATTCAGCAACTTGACAGTTTATTCACGCAGCCTCCTTGGCTTAGCTTGCTTTAACATTCTTCTGATTAATTTCCTCCTAGATAACACATTTTTAATTTTTAATATATATTTTCAGTATTAATTAAATTTTTTTAAAAACCAGAAAATTGTGTAAATTTCATAATTTTTAATAAATTTAAGTAAATAATAAAGAATATTTTTTCAAAAAACTGTGAGAAAATATCTACATGCATGGTAAAAACCTTGATTTGCTTGCAAATAAAAATCAATGAAGCCAAATTGTATTATGAATAATTTAATACTTCATAAAACAATAAACATTTGAATAATAATTTTGAGCAAACATATGTGACTAAGTAATTGTCATTGCATCTGTGTTTGGTGAAAAGACATTTTAGAGGTCTCAGAAAGTCAAACATTTGTTTTGAGATTGAATCAGTTATAGACAGAGATGATAAATAAATATTTTTGCGAGTATATTCGTTTTTAAGTGATAAAAAATATTCGAATTGATGGAATATGCAAGGAATGTGATTAATATCTAATTTTTTGTTATGTATTTATTTGTTTTTTCTATTTGTTTTGTGAAAAAACATTTAATAAGTATTTAGATAAGTAAACAAAAATAAATTTCATTTTCGTCAAATATTAGGAACGAAATTAATATTCAATACATATACATATAATCAAATTTGTACACAAATTTTCAATATACATAGACAACCTCTTTTGTTATATTTAGAAAGAAAAAAAATTCTTTATTTTGATTGTTTTTATAAAATAACTTGTTTATAAAATAAGTTAGATGCTTGGATATTAGCTAAAATTTAGTAAACATTTTTTTTAATAGAGTATATGAATTTAAAAATTTATAGTTTATAATTATTTGAAAATATTTTTTTTTTCAACTTCATACATACTTTCTTTGATTACATAAAAACTTATTAGAATGGTGTAAGATGACTAACAATAACATAGAATTACTTGAATTTTGAATATTTAATGAAAGAAAAATACGTGTGTAGATAAACTATTGGATCACATATATTAAAAAATTAATACTATGATAGTTTGAGTTTCAAATTCTTTTCATTTTCAATAAAAAGAAACTAAAAAATAATATCGAGTGTTTGTTTAAAATATTTTTTTATTTAGGTATTTTGTTGTTTAATTTTATTATTGATAGAATGATATAATTATTACTTCCTTATTTCTGTTTTGTAATTTGTTAATTAATTCGTATTTTTCTTCTTAGTCTTTTTCATTTGT
>Ga0123340_1005635_pt1 | contig 11924 bp, 5 predicted proteins | sample SirMexnodulemix_FD_89961 | JGI IMG/M metagenome (GOLD analysis project Ga0123340, IMG submission 89961) | Root nodule microbial communities of legume samples collected from Mexico - Siratro Mexico nodule mix | ecosystem: Host-associated > Plants > Roots > Nodule | place: Mexico: Nepantla... | reverse complement strand
TATATATATATATATATATATATATATATATAATTAAAGGGTACAGTAGGCAACAATCACCTTGTTATGAACTGAAATGGTATTCCCTCTTTTTCAATAAATGACCAAACAAGTTTGGAAAGACATTTTTACATTCACAAACCAGACATAGCATTATTAGAATCTGACCCTATAAAGCACCTCACACAAACACTCCACTTCCACCATAGCAAGAATAGTGAGTTATCATATTAATATGTTTTCCCGTCTTTTCATCAAGTGCCATAGAGCTGCCACATTAACATGTCTTTCCTTAAGGCAGAAGTCTCTTCTAATAAGAAGACTAAATAAGATTCTATTTTATTTTATTTTTGTGTTAATGACAACATGATTTTTATCAAAGAGAAACCACATAAACATGCGTTTGGTTCCATCCCATGTCACCTGTGTCGGACCCAGGGTTGAAGCCACTTGAGGGACACACTTTTCAAACTTTTCTCAACGTAATATTCATAGTATTTTCTCCACAATAGCACGGTTTAAGATAGGAAACTGAATGCAACAGGGTTCATAGAGTTAGGAAAAAAAAAATCCCTGTTTGCCGCACCATGGCACTGACAGAAACAGTTAATAACTGTTTTTTCCCTCGGACCTCACAACACAACCAGTGAAGTGAGGTGAGTCAGAGATAGATGTTGAAGCAAAAGAAGAAGCGCGTGGGACCCACGCAAGGCAACCATTGACGAGACCTGTTACTGATTCTGTCCAACTTTTGCTGCATTAACTTGAAAAAGTTTGATTTCAACCCCTTTCTGCTTTCTCCCATATAAACCCCTTCCACTCCCCTGCTTCCGCCACTTGCTGTCTCCTCTCTCTCTCTCTTTCTCAACTCAAACCTTCACACCCATCATCACACAATATACCACTCTCTATTTTGCTTATTCATTCATTACACACAACACATTTTCACATGGGTCTTTCCAAAGCTACCACCTTTGCCATCCGATTCTGTTTTTGATTCTGATCGGAGATTAATTAATTACACCCAATACTTCAAATTTCTGTCTTTTCTTTTGTGGTGGTCATGGCGTATAACAGTGGAAAGTCCAGCAAAGAGGGTGTTGAAGAGACCCCTCATCACAAAGTGTTTGGTGAAAGTGAAGGCCATGATTCGGAGAAAGAGAAGGGAAAGGGTGTGGATTTGAGCTCAGGGAGGAGACAGTGGAAGCCAGTTTTTGATGATGCTTCTATCTCACAAAGGCCTCTCAAGAAAATCCGCAGCCCCGAACGCCAAAACCCAATCAACAACCTTCTTCATCATCGTCCTCTATGCTCTCTCTCCAACCTCCTTCATCAAGAATAGTGTTTCCTTTCGCTTTTGAAGGCTCTCAGCACCCAATGCCATCATTCCCACACTCATTTGGAACCACAAACTTGCCTCTTTTTCGTCCCCCTCTTCAGCCAACGCAACAAATGATATCGTTTGGATCCCAACAGAACATGGGGTATCCACCATTCCTATGCCCAGATCCCACCATAAACCAACAGCTCCAACAGCAGCAGTATCAGCACCAGCAGCAGCTTCTTCAGTATTGGAATGACGCACTCAATTTGAGTCCAAGAGGGAGGATGATGATGATGATGAACCAGTCAGGGCATGAAGGGAGACCAATGTTAAGGCCTCAAGCACAGCCTTTGAATGCCACCAAGCTCTATAGGGGAGTGAGGCAGCGCCATTGGGGCAAATGGGTCGCTGAAATTCGTCTCCCTCGCAATAGAACTCGCCTTTGGCTTGGAACCTTCGACACTGCTGAAGATGCTGCTATGGCTTATGATCGTGAAGCCTTTAAGCTCAGAGGAGAAAATGCTAAGCTCAATTTCCCTGAACTCTTCCTTAACAAAGATAAAGCAGAACCATCCACACCTGCTCCTGCTTCTTCTTCCAACGAAGGTTCAACCTCAACATCAAGCCAGAACACAAAGCAACAACCTGAGCCAGTTCCAGAAGAGACCAACACTGAGAGTGAGGACATGCCACCAACTGAGACATTAGCAGAAGAGAATGCTGAAACCGAGGAAGGAGTTTCACAGCCTCAGGAACTGGTTTGGGGAGAATGGTTCAACACAATTCCTGCAGGTTGGGGTCCTGGGAGTCCCGTGTGGGATGATCTAGACCCCAACAATAATCTTCTTTTGCATTCACAACTTCCCTTTGTGAATCCATCTCATCAAGAGTTCCATCACGAACCCGGTGCTTCTTCTCAGACACAACAAGATAACAACAACACAGGACCAGGTTCTTCCTCTCCCTCTTGTCCCATGAGGCCCTTCTTCTGAATGGTTAAGATTAAAAAATTCATGTCTGATATTAGAATCTGCATTAGCATCTCTTTGATTAGTCCTTCTTTCGCTTAGTGTTTGAGAACTATTATAAAGTCTCATATTGAACAATTAAAGAAACTTTTTAAACCATAGACCTCTCTTGCTTGATTGATTCAGTTAACATTCACTTCGAATTGTGTCAGTTCGACAGTTCCGGCAGTTAGAGATTCCAATTAGCTTTCTTTCTTTTCCTGAACTGATAAGTACAACCCCATCAGATATTCTATCTTGGTCGGTTACTGAAGCTTCGCCACATTCACATATGAGGACAAAATTGATAACCACACCCCACCAACTTTATTTTGTTCTTACTGGTTGCTGATATTTTGAACAGCACCCTGTGAATCATGGATGTTTGAGGTGCAGAATTTTCATTTCCTGGAAAATTCTGCTGTGATTAGGCTTCGTATTTTAAATGGCCTTTCAGCATCAGACTCGTACTTGGTGGGGCTTACCTAGTGTTATAGTTTGTTTTCTGATTTTGGGTTTTTTTAATATCATTATTATTCTCTTTGCTCTTTTGTAGTATTTGTTGCTTTTAACTATGCATGACCAAGAAGGAAACGTTTTTGTGATTTCCTTTTTAATAGTTGTTAGTTTATTCTGCAGCTTGTCTAATTCATAGATAATTGATGTAATGTGATGCAGACTTTATCACTAGACCTTCAGCTGTTTCTTCTTTGGATTATATGATTTATCTTATGTATATTATAAAATTATTTAGTTATAATTTTATTAATTTATTGTATTATAGTATTAAAATTAAAGTAATATGTTTTGTAAATAAAGTAGATAAAAATCAGTTTGTATTTTATATATTGTCGGATCAAATAAGTCATTTAAATTCAAGTAAACTATCTTATCAAAATTGTTAATATATTATAAGTTAGATTTTTTCTTTTAATTTTGGATGGTTCAAGTTACTTTGAAACGTCTTTATCTGCATCCTTTATGTATGGTTTTCTTTTGTTCTTAATCATGTTTTGGTGGTGCAGGACTTTTAATTTTGCATTACTTAGGTAAATTGTCTATAGGTATCATGTTTGCATAAATCATTGTCAACCTATTTTCTGAAATTCTTTAAATAGATAAAGTGAAAATTATAAAATATATGTAAGTTGTAAAAGAGAAAATTAAAAAAAAAATGTTACTTGTAATGCTTTATCTTTTTTTTTTCTCGGTTGAAGTAGTGATGTGGTGTACACTAACTTTTTATGGTTTTTTTAATAATTATCATTACAATGATCTAAGTATGTACCTTCGGGGAAATAATTTGCTCAAAGGTCTTGGCAGTTTTTTGATTAGGCAAAGTTTAAGATTTTTTTGTTGCACTGAAAACCTTTATAACTGTAATATTTAAATAGATTTAATCGTTATTAACCAATAAAAATTGGAACTATGAAAGTATAGGAATTGTAGAAGGGAATTTAGCAGAGCACAAATTTTTCCTTTTAGGAGAGTACTATATTATTGATAAATGATAATTATATTGAGAATTATACTAATTCAACCTAAATATTTGAGAGCACTATTAGTTCTCAATAAATTGTTAACGAGTTTCATTAATTAAAAATTGGTTATAAAATAAGTATATCTTTTACGTCTTATTTTAATTTTCTTTTAGACTTAAAATTCTAGGTACTCTTAATTATCAGTTATGACAATAATAAATAAGGTGACCTTAAAGAATAATTTTGATAAAAATTATATAGAATAGAAACTTTCTTAAAAGGATATAACTTTTGTAGAAGAATATTACAAGATTTTTGTTCTCAACTATAAAAAACTAAAGACAAATAATATAGGTTTGCGAGCATTTTCTAAGAATGTGAAAATGAAGTAATGTATTCGGATATTTTTTTTCGCATTCATCTTTATTTTGTTTTGTAGTTATAGTTGCTTAACAATCATCTTGATATTATTGAGTAATTCAAATATTGTGATTTGATCAATTTTTCTTATGTCTATATATGAAAAATTGTATTTCCTTTTATTCTTGTGCTCAATATAAAAATATGAAAAAAATAAGTATAAAATATAACAAATAATATTACATATAATCCCTCTTATTGTATCAAGTATATTGTTTCCATATATTGCATAAATAGAGCTATTGCAAAATATTTATTCAAATAAATTAATTTAATTATTGAAAGATGTGTTTTGTGTATTGTTTTTAAACGACTAATTAAAGTAATGTAATACTATTAAGGATTAATTTAATTTAATTTTATAAATAGACATAAAATTAGTCAAGTTAAAAACTTTCTTTCCTTTATTAATTATGTTATTATGATCATTATTAGATTGTTTGGTCTTATTATAGAAGGTTTTATTTTAAACATAATCACCTATGAATTTTTTTTGTTAATCACCACTAGTGAATTTTATTAAAAGGTATAGTATGATACATGGATGTATTTAATGTGATATCATAATAAGAAATAATCATTTCAATTCTTAGTAATACTATATATCATTAATTTATTTAAAAAAAAAGTTGCTTAATACTCTTAATTGGTCTAGGATTAGACTGTCGTCCTATTAATAATCTCTCATTATTTTTACCAAATGTTATAATTTTGGATTAATTATTTGTGTTATACAAGGCATAACATATCAAAGCTTGGTTAGAAATTATATAGTGGATATAACAATTATTAGGAAAAAAAATCATGTATCATAAGATATATTAGAGTATATTTTTAGTAGCATGTACAAGAGCAAATAAGGACGATATATATGTATAGGATGATATGTATTGATGATTTTAATACCTATACAAGTGCATGTTGTAGAAAATAAAAATGTCATATACAAAAAAATAATAATTAAAATTCAAAAATTTGTAAAATTTTTTCATTTACTGATATCGATTATTCAATTTATATGGATAATATCCATGTAGTTAGATTTTCTCGTAAGAAGTGACCACTTCCATTAATATTTTTTCTTTCAAATGAAGAATTGGAAAACAATTTAAAGTCAAGACTTAAAAATTTATAAATTAAACTTATGAAAGAAATTATCAAAAATATTTATTTTTCCATTTTCACTAAAAAATCATAAAAAAAATGGTTAAAGACAAAATATATGAACAAGATCTCTCCATAAAAGCCTTTTAATAAATATCAATATCACATTAATCACACTATTAAGGACCAAGTTATGAAGTAAACAAATATTTAGTAAACAGAATGTATTTTGAAAATAATTACAATTTACATTACAAGCCAATAAAATTCAATAATATAAAGCTCAATTAAACACTAATATGACAATATTAGACAAATTAGAAGGAAATGCAATTATATAACAAGTGTCTCGAAGTTTACTGATCAATACTTATAGGCTTATATGTTAAAGTTGGCTTTCTAGCTTTGATTTACCTTTAACTTATTTTCACCTGTAAAATTTTGACACCTTCAACTCAATTTGTTGTTGCCTTTCAGGCGGGTTTTCATCCAAAAGGCTTTTGCCAAAGATGACCCATCTTTAAGGTTTGTCCTTATATTTTTATTGATTAACACAATGTGTTTGTGTTGTCTCTTAGGGGGTTTTCATAAACAAAAATCTAATATTAAAAGATTTGGTCCATCTAGGGGCTTGTCTTATGCTCAAAACATTAAAATAGCCTTGGTAACCCAACTTTTGTCTTGTATTTATTATTATTTCCTTTTTCATCCTAAATAGAAGCATATATTTATTAATTTTTATTATTATTTCCATTTTTTATCATTTAATCAACCTATGCTAAGTTTCTATCAAATAGTGACATTTTCATACGGGGTTGATTTGTGTTATGGTTATTGGTATTTGGGTCTATAGTTAAGAAGAGGCTGAAAGTGATAAGCCCAGTGATAGAGAAGCTACGGCAATTGCTTCCTCCACCCTATCAACTGTTTGCAGCACCCTATCAATTTTTTAAAATTCTGATTGGGTCTTCACAATTTTATGTGAAAGAGGATGTGCATTGTGGTTCACTTATTGGTAATGGCAATTCCGGTGGTGGTGGCCGGAGTAAGTGGTAGTATTTTTCTCCTATGACTTGACTTGTTGCGGAGGAGTTTGTGTTGTTTTAGAAATAAGACAAAGCGATGTGGGTAAATTGTGTATTTCTTTTCAGTTTAGTTACGTTATAAGCTTCCAAAAATAGGGTTTCAGAAGTCAATTTAGAGAGTGTAGAGATATATTCCAGAATCTTATTTTTTCATTCGGAAATAAACTTTCTAGAAGGCAAATCGGATGTAGCCATGTATTTCAGAAAGTCCAAAAATATATTTCAGAAAAGGTTTTTTAGAAGTCAAAATTGTATTAGTAAAAAAATGCATTTCGAAATATCTTTTATCTTTTCCTGTTAGTGACCTATTAGTGACGGGTGCTGTTAGTGATGGGTGCAGAAAGTAAATGATGGCGTGTAGGAAATAACTGCCAGAAGCTACATATGGGCCCAACAATGAATGGCGTTATTACGGCTTGGTTAATGTCACCCCCTCTTCTGTTCCATATTATCCGTCTTTTTTTCTTTTAAGAATTAATAAAAAAAATTAATTTCAATAAAATATATGTATAATTTTTTTTATCTCACAAATAAATATGTGTATATTGTTTGATGTGATATAATAATTTATAAAAGAGTAATTAATGTGATATAGCCTATGTTTGCGCGAAAATGACTTAGATAGTGGCAAAGCCATAAAGGCTTTTAAGATTTGATGTTAAAAGTGGTAGAAATTAGTTAGTTGTTAGAAGACTAAATAAATTCTTCCAAATGGTAATCGGTAAAGTTGGGAGCGAGTTGGGTCATCCAACTTCTTAGCAACCCATTCTAAGTGTATTCCACATTGGGTCAAGTTTGGGGCTACACATGTTTCTTGCAATAGTTGTTAGATTAAAATATATAATATTCTAAAAATAAAATAACTGATAAGAAATTAAAAAATCCATAAATATTTATTTGTCGGAAAAATAATCAAATGTCACGAGAATTATCTAAATTGAAAGTAACTTCTTCACTTTCAAAAATAAAGTCTATATTTCATATTCCATAATTTTTAAGGGAGTAAATATGTTGGAATTCTAAATATCCTATAAAGATAAAATTAGGAAAGGAGTGACCGACATTACAAGAACTTTTTTTATTTTCCTTCTAATTGAAGACATTCTCAAAACAGTTAACGAAGTCAGTAAGAAGGGTGAATGACAAGAAGCTATGAATATTATAATTAAAGAAACAAATTAGTAGAATATTAGAGATAATCAAGAAAATATCAGAGAATATCAGATAGATAGTCAAGGGAGTATCAAAGAATATTAGAGAATATCAAATATATTTATTTAAAATAATTTCTATAGTTTCCTAAAATTTTATATTAAGTGAGCTATTATAAACAAAGAAATGAACATTAAAGAAAAACCTCCTTTTTCATGTTATCATATTTTTTGTTTATTTTTATTTATAATTATCATATCCTTCTTTAATCTTTTCTAACTCTCAATATCATCATAAAAAATTCGTGATTACACATCATGTCTTACTCAAGTGGACCAAATTAAGAATAAATTGATAGTTTTAACTATTTTAAATAACAAACACCGTAGTAAAGAAACATAAAAAACTTAATTCAAATAACTTTTTTTGCAAATCTCTTACTCAAAATAATATTTTGTTTCACTAACTAACTTATCCTAAAAGACAATAACATACAAAAATAATTAAAAAAAAAATCCAATATCAACATTGTAAACTTTAAATGTAAGAACCTTGAAATGCTTTTTTTTTCATATTTTAAATGGTGCAAATGGGGTAGCACTTACACACATTGTGAAGTTCCTTTTAAACAAGTTTCAAAAATCGTTATTACTTATCACGCCTTTAACAAAAATGTGTCATACGTATTGGGGATACTTCAATGCTGTTTCTCGACCTCTTTTAATTGCGATTCCCTTGTTAGTCCATATGTATGCATTGGATCACATCTACAAAGCATAGATTCATTCAGTTCAAGACCTTGTAGGTACACTAGCTTGCAACTTTAATTCATTCACATAGTAAAGGGAGACTTGGCCGAGAATTCATGGGTCATTGTAGAGGTGAGAAAGAAAATAGTTAGTTAAGGGTTCAGCTTTGATAATATAGTTAAAGCATAGAGTTGGTCGTGAAAGTTATTGGCTTCTGATGGAGGTGTTGTTTCAATTTAAAATGATCAACAACCGTGGGAAATTGCATTCAAACTTGGTGTTATGACTTCAATAAATACTTATGCTGTGCCTATATATTCGCATACCACATACACATCTTTCACTTCACAGAGTCTTCTCTCTTTCACCTCATGGTGGCTATAGACAAAGGTTCATGTTGTGCCTCCAATTGAAGCAGACTTGGCAACGTCTTTCACTTCATTGTAAGGAGTTTTTATAGAAGAAGGCTATAAGTTAAATTTTGAGTAGGTTCAAATCATCTCTTTATTAGGTATTTAAGTGACTCTAAATATCAAATTGAGTAAAAATGAGATTGTTGAACAACATATAAGAAAGAAGACTCACAAATCCAATGTCTTAAGATTTTGGGTTGAAGGTGGTGTCATTCTTTTGTATGGGTTTCGGCTCAGTTCTCATTGTTTGAGATCTTCTCGGTGTTTCCCTCTCAGATTAATCCAACAAGTGGTATCAGAGTCGATGGTTTGCAGCTTGGACGAGTACAGTTTGATCTCTGTATCGAAAGTCTTCCTGACGGCTCTCACTTGAGGAAGAGATTGTTAGGTATCCAAGTGTGAGTCTAAGTCTCACATTGAGTACAAATAAGATTGTTGAACAACATATAAAAAAAAGACTCACAAACTCAATATCTTAAAATTTTAGACCGAAGGTGATATCATTTCCTTGTATGAGTTTTGACTCTATTCTCATTGTTTGAGATTTTTCAAGTATTTCCTCCTCAATTAACCCAACAACCCAACAACACCCTTGCAAGTAAGGCGAAGAACAATACTTTTCCAGCTTTGACATTTTGATGTTATTAGGGTTGTCAGAAAATTTAGTTCCATTGATCTGTACATGATAGTTTCTCCAACTTTTGCCATTTTGATGTTTAAAATTAATTCAATAGTACTTTCCAATATATTTGTGAAACAGAAAATGACTTTATTTTGTAACCACTTCTCAATATTAGTTTCAGCAGTTTTATTGAATTTAAATTTTTTTAACATTCACTGCTTACCCCAATTAATTGATATATATGTTTTCTATTCAATTGATTGTACATATAAATACGTTGTTTGGTATGTTTAGGTTATACATTTAATATATAACATGCTAAAATTATATGAAACGGGTTCTTTAACTTATATGATTAAATTGTATATATTTAAATTTTTTAATTATTTCAACTATTTGAACTTATATCCTAAAGAAATTAAAGTTGGTACAATAGTAATAATAAAGAAATTAAATAAAATATAAACTATAAACTATGAACTGAAGAATCAAAATAATTACGTATAAATTAGAAATTAGGATATACAATATGTTAAACACTTGTATCACTGGGTCTTAAAATAAACCGAAAAGTGAAAACAGTGGTTTTCATATTGTGCAGTTAATTGATATACATAACCTCCCAAAAGTAATGTCCGTACTTGTTTGCTAATCGTACAATAATAATAATCATAATAATAATAATAATAATAATAATAATATAATAATAATAATAATAATATAATAATAATTTAATATACCATATTAATATAATTTAGTTGTGATCTCGACCCGTCATAAAATTTTAAAATGTAATAGCTAGATAATTATATCGCATCGAATCGGTTCCTAAGTTATAGGTATTGGGCTGAAATCATAACATTGTGTGCCAAGAACACCAAAATTGAAAATGAAAACAAAATTATAAGCAAGAGTCCAAAAAAAAAAAAAAAAATGATAACAAATGTGTGTATTTGAATTTCTATGTAGTTACCGTCTTCATATTAACATGATTAGCACACAAGAGTTTGGGCTTGAGGCTTTCCTAAGTTTGTTTTAAAATATTAGAACTTTAGTTGAGTCCTTATTTTTTAATTTAAAAATTAATAGTTGGGATTAAACAGTAAATGTGAATTTAGCCTCTCTAAAATGTATTGTATTTTGTAGAAAATTTGCAAAGTGATAATTAGTGATTGAAAATTTATGGTTGAGATATGATAAAAACACCTTTATTCAAGTTTTATGATTTTAAAAATTTTGTAAGGTTTTGTTTAGTCACTCATTTTTAATTTTTTTCAAGTGATCCTTATACTTATTATTTTATTTACTAAATTATTTTTGTCTGATTTTCCATTTTTCTTAGTCCCTTTGAGATTTTTCTTTTTGATAATTTTATTTTACGAGTTTTTATTTCATCTCAAGAGTTGCTCATGCGATCCCTCTAAAATGAAGGACTAAATAGAAAATTCCCATTATTTAGATTATTAAAATGGGAACATTAGATTAAAGGGATGATTTGGTAATTAAAAAGTTTTCACGAGAATCATTTGAAATAGGCAAGGATTTAATTAAGCCTAAACTATTTATACATGCATAATATATAATTCATGAAATTATTAAAATGAATCATTGATTTTTTTTCAGTTAAAAACTGTCACTCCATAGGCTTTTACCTGTAATTTGAAGGAATTAAATCCTTCTTAATTAGTTATGAAACAGAAGACTTGTGAGTGACAAACATTTTATATAGATTGACTTGTTTAAGTTTTGTATTTATCATGCTAATGTCATCATTTTAGCATACACATAATTTATTTGTTTTTCTTTTTCAATGGTTCTTTGAGTGTTTGACAAGTAACCCATAATATGTGTGTTCTTTGAGAGCAGCTAATTAGTAGAAATATTATCTTCCGGAAAATATTTTATGATAAATTAGATTGGTATGGTCACACAGAATTGTAACCCTAAGATACATTTATTAGGCATGAGATACAAGCCCTTGATACTTATTTATTTATTTACTGTATTATAAAATAAATAAAAAATTCTTACAATAAGGTTTTTGGCCATTAGATAGTTATGAACTGTGTACTCCATGCACAACTGCAGAGAGACCCAGTTTCACAATCTGGCTAAGTGCATTTAGTTTAAAATTACTTTATAATTGAAGTACAATATAAAATACATAATTCAATGTGTGAAAATTAAATGACAATACTTTTCAATTTTATTTTTATTAAAAATGCACTGATAAGTGGAGCTGATAATGCTTGAGCACGATTCACAATTTAAAGCAAGCTATTGTTTATGTTTTTTCTTAAATGAAACTATTGTTTGTGAAACATATATTGTTTTATGAGTTTGGCACGTTGTTTGCCATAATTGGCTCTCACGTTGTTAGAAATCCATGTACAAGTGTGACTTCTCTATATACACACACTATTTCTTTATATTTTTTTTTCTAAACTTGTTTTCCAAACATTTTAAAATATAATAAATTTTCTTGATTCTAACAAAATGATTGTTTACTCTATTATTTATTTTAATATAATAATTGTATATTTTAATTTTTTAAATTATATATATAG
>Ga0123340_1005634_pt1 | contig 11924 bp, 8 predicted proteins | sample SirMexnodulemix_FD_89961 | JGI IMG/M metagenome (GOLD analysis project Ga0123340, IMG submission 89961) | Root nodule microbial communities of legume samples collected from Mexico - Siratro Mexico nodule mix | ecosystem: Host-associated > Plants > Roots > Nodule | place: Mexico: Nepantla... | reverse complement strand
CTCTTAAACTAGGTAAGACTACTAAGAACACCTGGATTTAGTAATAGAAATATTCACTCACCTTAACCAGAGAAGAGAAGGCATTTTTATCACAAAACCCTTCAACTAAGGAATTTAACTAATTCGATTTCTTGTAGGTTACTTGATATTTTATAGCATCAGTTAAAACAGAAAAAAAAAAACTGAATAAGACTTAAAACATAGATACAAAAAACTATAAAAATTTAATAAATGTACAGATTTAAGAGTGTCTGAACTAAAATTAAAGAAATGTATAAAAGTGATTTATTTATGATTCTATATAGAAAATGAATAAAATTATTCTACACAAAGCATCAATGAATAACATTAAAAACTTTTAGTTGACACAGAATGATATTTTCTCATAATTAAAACATTGGATAAAATATATACATCCGTTAAATGAAAAAATAAATACTACTTTCCTCCATTTAGCATTAGCCTATCAGTTTACCAACCAAGCCTTATCCGAGTGGGAAGTTTCTTACATTACTCACCAAAGAAACACCATAGAAGGGCAAAATGGTAACACAGCATTATCCGTCCGTTACTGAGTGAGAAAATGAAAAGTGATGTGACATTAAATACTGTGAAAAGCAGGCACGGTTACCCATCATCACTGTACAATATATACCACTCTCACACTCTTCCTCTTTTCCTTCCAGATCCCCTTCTTCCTTCCGACCTTCCTCATCTTCCTCTTTTCATTTCTAATCATTTTTTTTTCCTCAAAGCTCTGTGAGACATTCCAACAAAACAACAAGAATCAGTTCCATCGCAACGCAACCTTTTTCTCCTCTACTAATCGGTAATCTCCTTCAACTTGTTCATAAACAAAAAAAATTAAATATTAATACCCCACCCTGCATGTTCCCTTATCTCTTCAGATCGACCCTCTTTAGCTTTCGTTTTTGTTTTATTGTTTTTATATTTCATTTGTACGGTCATGCCTTGATGATTTCTCCTTTTTTTGTCTGTTTATTGCCAACTTAGCAGAATCTGAGAAACTTTTTGTCTCAATTGGTTTCTGGGAAGATCCGGTTGATCCGACTCTCTTGGGACGCGATTTGGGTTTGTAACCGTGTGACAACGTCGTTTTGGTTTGTGTTTCTCGACTTGTTGGTTTTGCAACCTCGTACTGGTTATATTGTAAGAGTGGGATCTAGTGTAGGAATAAAAAAAACATCGTCGGAAAAGTTGTTGTTGTTACGAATGGAGACACTTGTTGTTGTGGCGCATCACAGGAACCAATGCTACCCCCGTTCGAAACCCCGAGACCACGCTGAGTTTGGTTCCTCTTCGCCTTCAACAGACTTTAGGGCCATAAATTGCAGAACTTTCCAAACGGGGTGTGGTATTCTACCAACCCCACTCAATTCTCACACTTCACCGTTATCTAAAAGCCCCAAAACGCCGACGACTCCTTCAAACACCAGCAAAACGCGATGCAGAACCACTCCCAATAGCGCCCCAGTTCCCATTGATCAAAGACAGGAGAAAAGTTTCGGTGAGCATGTCTCTGATGGGGGCATTTTGCTCTCTGAACTTTGGGCTGGGCCTACGTATTCGAATTCTCCGCCACCCAGTTCCTTGCCTATTCCGAAATTTTCTGTGAGGCCGAAGAGGAGTGTGTCCCTTGATCTCCCTGGTTCTTGTCCTGCAATTCAATTGCAGCTGCATGCTAGTTCTGCCCCTTCCTCCCCTCGCGGGGATCATTCTCCATGTGGCAGAGACCTCTTTGATTCGGCCACGATGGCGTTGCGTCGCATCCTCAATCTTAGTCTGGATGATGAATGAGACTGGAGGAGCAGCAGGCTCCTGTAAATATTGAGTGCTTTTGATTAATGAAGTTGGGTTAGTGTTAGATTAGGTGTGTATAGAGTGACCAAATAAAAGCTTGTAGTTTTAGTTTATGTGTGGCTTTCGGTACAGTGGTGGTGTACCCTTGATTGATGATGGGTGTGGTGGGTTCATGATTGGAAACGTTAGAAGGGTTTGTTACGTGAAATGTGACTTTGATGGAAGCTACCAGAGAAATGATTGTGAGAAGCTGAATGGCGTGGTAAAGGGTTGGAGTGGCATGGAATAGAAATGGGTGGTGATGAAGAAAGTTATTAGTTTATATCTTCAAGAGGAATACCGAGTTCATGGTGTGTAGTTCATAGTATAAACTCCTAACAGAAAGAATGGTTACCTTCGCTTAATCTGATAAAGGATTTAGGTCTCCTGTTTTAGTACATAATGTAGATTGTAGAATCCTTGCACTTGCAATAGCCTATAGAGCTTAACCATTTTGGTCATTTTCCCCTCTTCAAATTTTCTTTTATTATCTATAGTCTTTTTATCCTTATATTCTGGTCCTGTAGAATGATCCACCTTTTACTAGTCTGTAGTTACTGCTTTGCTTGCTGGTCCTTCTCTCTTTAGCTATCTCCTATTTCTATCTGTATGTAAAGTTTTCATTTTTTAGTTGCCTTCTGAGAGGGCATAGTTTGTCCCTTCACTATCTTTTCAGTTTTTTGCAAAGAAAAGTTGGAAGGGCTTCGGTCATATAATCTTAAGCTGCTGTTTCCTATAGTTGTTTAGGACTAGTCTGTGTCACACAACCTGTTATCAAGCCCCTAATGTTTTCCTTCATAGCCTTTGGTTAATACTTCTTTTCATAGTCTCACCTGCTTATCCTTGATGGAGAGTGTTGACCTTACTACGCCAGAATCTTAGGTAATGTATTGCTTGATGTTCATGCTTTTGCTTTGTTATTTTCGTGCCATAAATCCAGTTACTAAAAATTGCTTCTATGTGAATCAGGCAGGCGAAACTGTGCCGAGGCTGTTTTGTTCAGAAGATATGGTCGTGATCTTCTAGGTCGCTAGTTAGTTTGCAAGTTCGTTTTTCTTGAAATCCCTATGTGGTTCGTAACTTATGTCACTTTCTGAGTTTGTGGAACTCCATGTGGTCTGCTGAAATAAATTAGTATTTACTATTAGCAATGTACTGTGGTTTATCTGGAGTAGGTATTAAGTGATATCTTTCTGTTCAGTAATAAATTACAGCTTTTTTAAACCTGTGAAAGCAAAATTTTGAAGGAATTTTCTGTTTTCTTAACGAGACATTGATTTGGGTACGATGTGATATGCATATAAGAATAGGAGAAATTATTCAAATTCAAGATACAATACAGTTTGAATGTGTGAACACTAAAAGAGCAATCTAAGGTGAACCATCCACATGTCATTTGTAGTCATTAGATGGATCTCTATTGTATGAGTTTTTGTAAGCTTACCTCATTCAGAGGTTTTTGCACCAAAATGATGCAAATTTCTTTTGAAATTATGAGAATGAGGAACTTTATTTATTTATTTATTTATTTACTGAAATGGTAAGTCGTACCATAAAAAGCATGACTTTGGGTAAAGAAGTCGTTTTGTGTAAATGATCAACTACATTGAAATCGGGCTATGACTGCACAACTTTCATTGAAAATATTTTACTCCAAAATCATTAGACAAGACATAACTCTGCTTGAGAATGAAGTTGTGCAAGTCATACATGACTTTAGTTGCATTATTTTTAAATGAAGTCATCCTAACCATCTACGACTTCAGCTTGCATTTTGAAAAAGAAATGAAAACGAAATCGGGGTTTGAAATAAAACCTTTATAGGTTTGAAGGATTAAAAAGTTAGGGTTCTAGAGATTAGGGTTAGGTTTGGTTGTAGCGTTTAGGTTTCGGGTTTAGGTTTTAGGTAATTCAATTAGGCTTTCTATGTTCTAAGGTTTAGATTATGTTAGTTGGAAAAGATTACATATGATTAGTAGAGTAGAATAAGAGTAATTTCATTATGTAAAATCATTGACACTGAATGAAATAAAATAATTTACACACACGGTGGTCTTTTTTTTCTACCTTTGAGGTAGTCGTTGTGGCTCATGTTCGGTTGGAGGAGGTCATGGTGGTTGATTATCATTAGATGGATTATCAAACCCTTTTGAAGGCACATTGGTGGATTATCGTGAGATGGGTCAATGACAATGTGTTGGTGTATTGGATGGAATGTTGATGGTGGTGTCATGGAGGAAGTATCAAAGATGTTTCATAGTTGTGAAAAAACATATTTCTTACAATGCAAAACTATCGAAACTGGTCGGGAATTGGTAAACCATGTTTTATTGATATTCAAACATTTGACTTGGTTGATTAAAAGCTTGTTGTTGAGCATTAGAAGACCCAACATGATAGTTATGATGAGACTCTAACTGTGGTTATTCAGGTTGTTACAGAGTATCAGACTGATGCAAAACAATGTGTTATTATAGTTTGAATCAAAATATGAAAATATATAAAAATTGAAAATTGAACTTATATCATCGTCAAAGGTAGGTTGCAAAGACTACCAGATAATATGTCTGATGTACCGTTGCATATACGAAGTATTATCACGTAAGTGACTATTTTCAGCGAATTGAATTCCTTTAATTACACCATGATCATTTCACATTATTATCCAGGTTGTGTGATATTGTGGCCAATATCAATTAGTTCTTTCCCTCACGTCCTGTTGATGGTTTAAAGGGTCTGTTGGACAGAACTCAAATTGTTGCATAACTCGACCAATTTATTAGTTCAACTATTGTAAAACATGAGAGGAACTATTGCTCGACTCACAATAGAAAATTAGACAACTTAGTTCGTTGCAGCGATAAGAAGTTCACAAGATCAATTAAAAAATTGTCATTAGCATGAGTGAGGCAAAATGTGTATTAGTAGTATGGATAATTGAAGTGAAAAAATTGTTTTTGTTACAACTAATCTATTGTGTTACATTACTAAGCAACTATGGTGGTTGATCCTTTGTTGTATCAATGCAAACCATCTTAAATGAAAAACAAATGTTATTCTTAGCTAATTGTGAATGGATGACATTTATACATTATGAACAAATAAAGTTAAAACAACCTTTTCACTAGTGGGAAAGTAAGGCCTTGGGCAATATTTGCATTACTCGATGGCTGAAGAGTGGAGAAAGACATGTAATGTGTTCTCTTGCCTAACATTGTAGAAGTAACATGCATCCTCCAATAGTAACATTGCAGAAGTAACATGCATGACAAAGACATGTTAAAACACTTACTCTCACCTGTAATTTGACACGATGTTGAGATCACTCAGAAGTAACAGATACATCAGATGGACTTTACTCCCTGATATATCTGACATTAACAAATTTTCAATCATATATAGGCTCGTGCATGTTGTGCTATGATAACTTCATTTGCCTTATCTAGCATCTCATGAAATGAATTGTTCAGCCAATACAATTTTATTGGATTTTCCATGACCTCTGTTTTGGGTGGCACCAAACCTAATAGTTGCCTATAGAGGGAAACAAGATCACCACTACTAACATTTGTGATATGTTCTCTATCAATAGGAACATTGAGTTCCATAACCACATCTTCTAGTGTCATTGTTGTTTCTCCTAGTGAGAGGAAAGGTGTGAGTTTCTGTTCTCCACCTTTCTACTAAGACAGTCACTAAGTGAAAGTTAATCTCGATATGGATCAATGTGAGTAAATGGGCAAATTCGACAATATAATTAAATTTTTAACACAATCATTAAGTTTGTCTTGAATACAACCAAGGCAATTTCAGAGGGTAATAAAAGATTACTTTACACTTGACATGTAATTTGGAATTTGAAGCATCAAGACATACTTGATGACCGAGTTAAAAATTTAATATGCCATTGAGATCTACCATTTAGTGACTGCCTTAGTGGAGAGGTGGAGAATAGAAACTCACATTTCATCTCCCACTAGGAAAGACAATAGTGACACTAGAAGATGCGGTTATGCAATCTCGTCTTTCTACTGGTGAATATATCACATGTGTTAGTAGCAACGACCCTGTTTCCCCATGCATATGCAAGTAACTGTTTGGTTTGGTGCCACTTGAAACAGTGGACAAGAGAAATTCAATAAAATTGAGCAATTTATTTTAGGATATTCTAGATGATGCAAATGATGTTTCATAACACAACAAGCAAGAGTCTACGTACTGACATTGATGGGATATTTATTAATGTCAGATACATTAGGGAGTATAGTGTATTTGATGTATCTATTACTTTTGAGGTCAGATATTTTGGCATGCTTTTATCGTGCAATGGACCATAAATTGATTTTAACCAATATAATATCGGATGATGCATGTTACTTTTGCAATGTTGGGCATGAGACCACATTACATGTCTTTCTATGCCTCTTCAGTCACTAAATCATGTAGATATTATTAAAGGTCTTGCTTTTCCATGTGGAAAGGTTATTTTAATTTTGTTTGCTGATAATTTACAAACTTCATGATTTACAATTAGTTAATGTAAGAATAACATATTTGCTTTCCATTTAATATGGTATGTGTTGGTGCAACAAAGGACGAACACATTGACCATCTTAATTGCTCAGTTACGTAACACACTAGATTAATACCTTACTCATGTTAACGAGAATCTTTTTAACAATTCTTGTGAACTCCTTATTGTCACAATGAGTTAAGTTGTTTATTTTTCTTTTTTTCCTATGAGTCAGGTAGTAGTTCCTTTCACATGTTTTGTACTAGTTGAACTATATTAAGCTGATCGGGTTACGTGACAGGTTGGCTTCTGCCTTGCAAGGGACCCTTTAAACTTAAATTAATTACATGACAGGGAGAACTGGTCAATATTAACCACAATATCACGCAACATGCATAACAATGTAGAATGACTGTCATAGTGTAATCGAAGGAATTTAATTCACTAGAAATTATCACCTGCTTGATAATACACCATACATATAACGGAATATTAGACATACTATCTGATACATTATGCCTTTGTAACCTACCTTTGACAATGATGTAAGTTCAAATATTATATGTTGTTGTGTTTTGATTCAAACTAAACTAATACGTCAATATGACACATCACACCAATTGCCTTAAAAACCACAATTAGAGTCTTGTCACAACTATCATGTTTGGTCTTCTTCCAATACTCAACAACAGGCTTTTGGCCAACCAAGCCAAATGTATGGATGTATGTATTATTAATAAAACATGGCTTATGGTCAATCAAGCCAAATGTTCGGATATATAGACTATAAACAAAATATGGTTTCCCAACTTTCATACCAATTTCAATAGTTTTGCATCACAAGAAAATATTTTTCGTGACGTCAAACATCTTTGATACTAATACTATAGCACCATCATTAACATTTTGTCTAGTGTCACCCATTTTCAACTAATTGTGCATTTAAAAGGGTTTGACAATTCATCTCATGATAGTATCTCACCTCTTCCAACCAAACATGAGCTACAATGAAGATCTCAAAGGTAAAGAAGAAGGCAACCATGTGACACATCACATAGATAGTCTTTTTTAATATATGTAATGAAAAATAATTATATTATTTCTTTCAATGTAAATTATTTTGTTTTATTTAATGTCATTGATTAATCATACCTAAAATAGATAGTTTATCTTAATCATGTATAATTTTTATCAACTGACTCTAAAACCTAAAAAATGCAAAATAACCCTAACCCAATTGCTCCAAACATAAACGCTATAACCAAGCCTAATCCTAATTTCTAAAACCATAACTTTTTAATTGTTCAAACATGTTTTATTTAAAACCTACACACAATCAAATTCTTTTACTAAACAGTTGTGCATGACTAGGACGATTTAGTTAAAATTAATACAATTATAGTTGTCCATGAGTGACATAATTTCAATCTCAGTTGTATTATTTTAAGATTAAAATTAACTCATACACAACCTTAATTAACATTAATCACATCATTAACTCATACACAACCTTAATTAACACTAATCACATTTGCTTAAAGTTGTGTTCTCATAACACAAGTTATATATTTCAACAAATAAAAAAAAGTTGACAAATTTTTCAAATTGTGTAATTTCTTTATGAATTTTCTAAAATGGTGTAATTTTTTATTTAATTCCATATGTGGGTAAATCATGGAGAGGTAGGATTTAAGTTTATTGAATTAAATTGTGCAATAATCGTTACTGTACCCAACATTCCTCTTCTGTTTTCTTATGCTGTATTGGGTTGTGCACACATAAAAAAATTAATAAAATTAATTCACAGTGAAATTTTATTGAATATATAATAATTAAAATTAATTGTCATTAAATAATTAAAATAAATCTTAAGTTAATTTGAATGGAAAAATGGTTACTTGAAGAAAATGTATGTAAAAGATAGTTAAATAAAAAGATGATTTTTATATAGTGAAAATTTAAATTATTTGAACGAGTTAGATTTTAAAACTTATTTATATATTTTTTCTTCTTAAAATTACTTGAAGGAAAAATATACAAATAAGTTTTAAAATCTAACCTGTTCAAATAATTGAAATTTTCACTATATAAAAATCATCTTTTTATTTAACTATCTTTTACATACATTTTTGTCACAAGAGGTAACTTTTCTTCTAACCATTCTTTCATTCAAATTGACTTGATATTAATTTTAATTATTTAATGACAATTAATTTTGTATATATTCAATAAAATTCCACTATGATTTAATTTTATTAATTTTATGTGCACAATCCAATACAAATGTAAGAAAAAGGAGACCAAGGGTAGGAGAATTAATCACCGTGTAGTAACTATTTTAATTAATCAATTAATTAGTTAATTAAAATCTTACCTTTATTACACAATTTCATTCAATCAACTAAGATGGTCTTCTCTTTTCACCATTTCACATAATCTTAAATTAAATTGTGTAATAATGACACGATTTATTTACAATGATTTATGAAATCTCTGCAAGATTTACCCACATTTAAAACTAAAAAAATATACCATTTTAAGAATTTTAACTAATTTAGGAAATTTGCCAAAAAAAGTTTCTCATTCTCGTAATTTTGCAAGAAAATTACACCATTTTGAGGAAAAATCTCATTAAGATCCGCATATTCTCCTTCTTCCTAGCATCATAGAAAGGTGGTTTCCCGTAGCATCTGAAAAAAAAAAATTGCCAAAAGGCATAATATTAATCAGTTAACATGACAATCTATGGATCGCAATAATAAAACAATTAAAAACATTTCGAAAGAAGTTTATGTTTCTTCTAAACCCGTATCAACTGGCATAACATATGGTTGACTTCAGAAGAAGAAGTGTTGTTTTACATTATTTGTTAAAGCATTATCCTGGGTTTGGTTGGAAAAAGAAGACAAAATGGGGGGAAGTGTTGAGTTAATAATATCAATTCTTAAATGTGTTTAATAAGAAATATAAGGAATTATATTTGTAGGTCTCATGAGTAACAATATCTTCCCGCAGTTCCCTAAAATAAAATAAATATTTATGAAGTTTATTCTTTGTTTACTTTTTCAAAAGTTAAATGACTTTAAAATATAAAAAATAAGAAGGAAGATTAATGTACTAAGAACTTTAGCTTTTATGCTTACTTTTTCCAATTAGTATAAATGTCAGGTATAAATTATTTATTTCATTTTATTCATTCTCCTATTCATTTGAAGATAAATATAATGATTTTTCTGGTTCACTTTTTTCTTGATCTTTTATTTAGGCAACATATCTTTACTATATTCTACGTATCTCTCTCCCTTCTTGTGGTGGCCGACAATCACCATTGGATTTTGAATGTGTTTGAGTTCATCTAGGACAAAAGAAAGGAAAGATACGAAAGACATATATTAAGGTTATCATGTTTAATCTTATTGATTATTTTACTTTTTTTTATTCATGGTGGTATTTTTCATTTTGGTGTGACCGGTTTACGAAAAAAAGAAATAAAAAGATGAAAGTAGGGAAGAAATAAGTTGAGAAAAGATAAATGATTAGGAAATAAAATTCAATATTTAATTGTTTGGTAGGATAGAAAGTGAGAAATAAAAAGATAATCTTAAAAGTTCTGTAATTTGATAAAAGATGTGAAGAGATAAAAAAAAATGAATAAAAATAAGTAAAAAATAATAGTGAGTGTCGTTATTTTTTTTTTCTTTTTCAAAATCAGACATAATTTCGGATTTTCTATCCTCCTTTCTACCCAACAGGGCTTAAAAGTTTCTTAAAAAAACACATTCAAAAGTTTCAATTTATTCTATTTTTTTTTCATTGAAGGTTAATTTAATTAAAATTAATTTTATAAGACATTTCATTATCTATTCCTAATTATTATGTAATTTTAGACTGTTGATTAACAATCTACGTTTTGGAAGAATCTTTAACTGAAATATTTGAAAAAAGGTTCAATTAATTTTTAATTAATATTATGATTTTATCAAATAATTATGATGAATTAAATTAATCACAAATTGTAAAATTAGGATATCACATTGATGAACAAAAACGTAGAATAAAGAATGGGAGACTGAAGCCTAATGTGAAACCTAATGTGAAAGGCATGGTTAATTGATCAGTACTATTTTGTAGTTACTATACTAAACAGAAACCATCTATAATTGCAATTGGAATGCAATTTAAAATTGATGACCTTTGGAACATTTTGTTGGGTATTGATGGAAGGCTTCAAACATTAGTTAGTTTCTGAAAAGTGTATTTTAACAAGAAAAACTAAAAAAAGGGGAATATGTAAGTAACAAAATAAGTTACAAATTGTAATACCCTAAAAAAATAGCTATAGAATAAAAACTAACTTAAAATTTAGTTTTAGAGATAAATAAGATAATATCTTCTTTTTCTTTTTATTTACTTTTTATTTTTATAGCAACGAACTCTCATTCTCAAAAGATATTCTATCTCTCTAAGAAGATATTTTGTTTTATTTTTATAAAAAAAACTATCAACTCTCTTCTTAAGAAGATATTATGTTTTATTCTAATAAAAACCACCAATTATTTCTAAGAAGATATTCTGTTTATAAAAATTGCTAAATCTATCTATATATACAGTTTCATTCTTATGAAAACTACCATTTCTCAAACAATTTCTCTTTAAAGTTTTCTACGTTCTCTCTATATTTGTGATCTCATAGGTTATCAGATTTGACAATCATAGGACATCTCTAGATTCCTAGTGTTGAATAGATCAAGATTTTAGGGGTTTTGAGTATCTCTACTCTATAGAGGTAAGGGAAGTAGCTTAATTGTTTTTCATAAATATTGTAATTATTTATTTATTAATGAATTGGATAAATGTTTATGTATTATATGATGTAGTATCAATGTTTGTGTGAATGATGTGGTGTGTGATCGAGACATAGTATCTTTAGGAAATGAGATACCAGTATTGAGATTATTAGGATGTGCATTGTTTGGGGATTCAAGGAGGTATCCTGACTCTACTGGTACATTGGATTCACATGGATGAAGATTACCAGTTTAGTAAAAGTCGAAGGAGGTTCATCTGGTCTTGTCCGATGTTTGAAATATGAGCCCGATCGGAATAGACTATTCTGAGGTTTGAAATATGAGCCCAATCAAAACAGTTCGGTGGTATATGACATGTACACATCTCTGAGTTTAACTCAATGCACGAGTGTCTTCCGGAAGTAGAGAATCTAGTGTATAGAGAATCTAGTGTCTTTGTATGTGAGTCAGTGTATGTATGATGTGAGATGAATTATGAAAGATTGAATTGTTGTTGTTTTGTTGAGATAAAAATCCAATTTATGAAAATATATATTTTTTGAAAACTCTCTAGCTTACCCTTCTTTTTGTTTGTTGTTTGTTTTATTTTTAAAACTACGATGTGGATTTGACAGGTGGTGTGAATCCTAAATAAATTGTTAGAGAAACTTTATTTAATTTAATTTTATTTTTAATTTTATAAACATATTTTTATTAAATCTTATTTAGAGAAGTATATTTTGAAATACATGATGAATATATGG
>Ga0123340_1005629_pt1 | contig 11928 bp, 8 predicted proteins | sample SirMexnodulemix_FD_89961 | JGI IMG/M metagenome (GOLD analysis project Ga0123340, IMG submission 89961) | Root nodule microbial communities of legume samples collected from Mexico - Siratro Mexico nodule mix | ecosystem: Host-associated > Plants > Roots > Nodule | place: Mexico: Nepantla... | reverse complement strand
ATATAATAATAATAATATCAATAATAATATTATTAATAATAATAATAAAAGATATAATAATAGTTATGATAAAATAATAATATTAATAATAATTATTATATGATAATTAATATGATATTGTGAACCTTAATAATAATAATAATTATTATTATTATAATATAATAAAAAAATTAGTTGTTACATACTTAAAACACCGGGTTCGATTAATAATAATAATAATAATTGCTTCTTAATTAAATATTATCGTAAAGACCCTTACTAAAAAATTAAATACACGTGCAGATATTTTATGAAAAATGTTATATTTAATATAATAATAATAATTAATTTTTTTTAATCCATAAATTCGAAATCAAACATGTTATATAATGTGAGTTTTTAACTTATTATAATTGATGATGAACAAGTGAGAATTCACTCGTACGTTTGTTATTAATATCTATCGGTATATAGTCTTACGTTACTTATAAATTAAGATCAAAATCAATTTAAATAATTTTTTTAATTTTTCGAGACAAAACGGATAATATTTCAAATATGTGTCATTTTAGAAAACGGTTCCCTTAAACTTTGATCGGGAGTTTTTCAATTCAATTTTTAATTCTTAGAATTGAAAAAATGTTTAATACTTAAGATTAGAATGTTTTCTAAAAATAATTTTAACTTTAAACAATAAATATGAAAGATTAGAACTATATTATTTTAAATTAATTTAAAAATCAAATAAGATTTTAATTTAAAATATCACATAAAATTAACCAAAAAATTTAGAATTTAAAAAATATAAATAATTACATGGAGAAAAAGACAAAAAGTCCGACATAGACTAAACTGCAATCGCCATGCCCCAACCTCATTTTTTTTTCTTACATATAATAAATAAAAAATGTTTTTTTGGTAATAAAAAAATTATCCACGTGTTATTCAACATAGTTAAGGTAGGCGCCATCTTGGAGTATCCCTGCCCGAATCTATCTCGGGCAGATTTTCCCTCAGTAATTGTTCATCTTATACTGCCCGAGTTCATGCGGGCAGCACCTGCAACACCAACTGCTTCAAACTGTTTCAATTCTCAGAAACCAACAGAGGAGAGAGAAAGCTAGAGAGAGAAAGCTCGTGACGCTATAAATACCATGGCTCTCATTACCACCTCTCTCAATCCGAACCTCACAAACGCATTATTCTCTCCTTCGTTGAAAATGCGCTTCTCCCAGCTCACAAAGACAAAACAAAAACCCATTTTTTTTAGCTTCGCTTAAACGTAGTGTTGTAGGAGGTGCTTTTGGTTGCTGCATTCGATTTTGATTTCAATTTCGATTTGGAAGAATGTGGAAGGTTGTGCGATTGGCAGCGTCCAGATCACGGCGATTCTCCACGGCAATTCCCGGGCCGTGCAAGGTCCACAAGCGCGGCACTGACATCCTCCATGATCCTTGGTTCAACAAGGTTCGCTCTGTTTTCGATCTACACTGTTTTTCACTTTGCTAACTTTGTTTCTTTATTTATTTAATCGTTTTCTTTTATCTGGGTGAATTTGTTTGTTTGTTAGTTTAGTTTATTTGGTTGAAAGAAAATAACTTTAGCCTGAAAAGTGATGGAAGATATATATTGATTGTTGTATTTTTCATACAATATAATAAAGTTTATTTTAAGAAGATCGCTGCAAGTGAATATTTAATTATTTTATTGTTCCTGTTTTAGAGGACGCTGAATTAATTCAGATAGCTTGTTTTAAAAGTAATTTTAGGATTCCAAGTGAGTTTTTCGTATAAATTTGTAGCTTTGTGGGTTTTTCGTATAAATTCGAGTAGAAAATGTGTCATCCTGTGCCTCGTGCGACATGCATGAAATTATATGAATGTAGAGTCTAAAGTGGAAAAAAAATCGTTATTGATATTTTATGCAGTATCTGTTTTGAGTTATTCGGATAAATGCTGAATATGATTCATTACAAGTTGCTATTTATTGAGATAAATATATTATGTTTACAATCTGACATGAAAAATCCAAACTAACTCATGGCTATGCTTGATCATTGTTTAGGATTCTAAAACCTTATTTATTTGATTTTTTTATACGTAGGATACTGGGTTTCCCTTAACTGAAAGGGATCGTTTGGGGCTTCGGGGCCTTCTTCCACCTCGTGTCATTTCATTTGAGCATCAATATGCTCGGTTTAGTAAGTTTTAAACCTAACCTTTTCATGCTATATATATGCATATGTTGTTCAGTCTCAGGAATTATTGCTTGCTCATCTTTAAACTGTACTTGTGTGTTTGCTCCTTCTTTGATTATACTTGACAGCTGTAATATATTATTATTTTTCAGTGGATTCATATAGATCTTTGGAGAAGAATACAAGAGGCCAATCAGATAAATTTGTTTCTTTATCCAAATGGAGGATCTTAAATAGATTGCATGACAGGAATGAGACTCTGTATTACCGAGTGAGTTTGATGATGAAGTTAGCTTGCTCATGTGAGAATATATCACAAGTTATTATTACTGTTATGTGATATTTATCTTGCTTACCTTTTTCTCTCTCAGGTTCTTATCGATAACATCAAAGAGTTTGCTCCAATAATCTATACTCCAACAGTTGGATTAGTGTGTGAAAATTATACAGGGTTATTTAGACGCCCGCGTGGAATGTATTTTAGTGCCAAAGATAAAGGAGAGATGATGTCAATGATCTATAACTGGCCAGCTGACGAGGTATTGAACTCGTCTTAAAATTCTGCATTACTTTTCTTTTCATTCAAGATAGAAAATGGAAGTGACTTTTACTTTTCATTCTTCCCTTGTAATATCCATACAGATTTCTTAAGATTTAAGATTTTGACTCGGAAGGTTTAAAATTATTGAAACTTGGTGAATCCTGTACTTATTGGAATTCTCTGATTCTGTCGCTGAGTTTAGTATATTTGTACTCCCCGAGGGATAAACTGGAATTCAACTGTCATGTATATTTGCTGTATTTTTTTGTTTTGTATAAAAAGAATCCTTTGTGTAAATAATTGGCAGTTTTGTCATGGACCCCATGAAGTTTCATCTTACGAGGATCCATTTATTGTTTTACTAGTGTCAAAGATGAATTTTCTTGGATGAATATTACTGTATTTTCTCGTTTTTTTTTTTTTAAATTTCACTCCCTCTTACAGGGAGGTTTATGTAGGTATTAGGTTTATAAAATAGAGGGGAGGTAGTTGAAAAAAATAGAATAATCTAGAAGGTTGATAAGAACTTGGATATCATTGGGTGCCTAAGTCTGACATAAGTATGGGATCTTGAGTGGAGTGTTTAAATATTTGATTTTCCCTCCTAAATAGGTAGTCTTGAGGGTGAGTTTCCGAAGCGTTTTTATCAAGGATGGAGTATATTATACTTGTTTCATTATTAAGTGAAATTATTCTATGCTGTCATATTATCTGCCTTGCATGAAATTGATAATTGTTTTAAAGTTTTTTACTGAAATTTTCTTGTGATTTTGGTATTTTGTTGTGATTGCGGCTACTTCATGTTCTCACTTTACCTGACTTCAATGATAAATGTTCTGTTAACTGGGTACAGTTAAACTATTTACATGCCTTGCCATAATATAGGAACTTTTCGGTTCAGTGGGTAGCAAAATTGCTCCCTGGCTTGATTTATTATCGGTTATAAATTATAAGCATCTTGTTTCCTTGGTTCAGGTAGACATGATTGTCTTGACAGATGGTAGTCGTATTCTTGGCTTGGGTGACCTTGGCGTTCAGGGCATTGGAATACCTATAGGAAAACTTGACATGTATGTTGCTGCTGCGGGTATCAACCCACGAAAAGTATGTTTTTCCCCTACCTTTCTCTTTGTATCTTGAATTTCCTCATAACTTGCACACATCATGTGATAACTTAAGGATTGTTACTGGTGGCCTAGGACTGGGATAGATTTTTTTCTTTTTAGTGAAATGGATAGATGCAATTTTGCAGGGTGGGTTGGGTTGTTAACTGTTTTATGATGCTGAACAAATCTGATTTTGTTTATGTTTAATATTTGTAAGTTTATCTTGTACATTTACACGTGATCAACAAATGAAATGGAAATGAGTTCATAAATCTTGACTTTGGGTCTGTTTAGACGAGTTTCTCCATGAGTACCTTTAGGAGAAAAATACAGAAAGAGAAAAAAAAATGAAACGGACTTCTCTATAAACAAAAATTAATTAATGCGCAAGTTAAAAATAAACATTTAGAGAAGTTATATAGGAAACATATACAAATTAGCTCGTGGAGAAGCTAATTTTAAATTTTCTACTTATTTTTCTCTCTTTAAGAGTGTTCATGGAGGAGTTTGTCCAGGAGATCCTTTGTTATAAACTTGTAATTGTTGAATTTGAATAATATTTTCATTTTGATTTTCTTTACTTTTTAACTGCAACTTGGTAAAGCTAGTAACTCTGATTTAACTTATAAAGTATGCTATATTTTCAATTGTTTCAGATACTTCCAGTTATGTTAGATGTTGGTACAAACAATGAAAAGCTACTCAAAGATCCCCTTTGTGAGTAGAACTTAATTCTGCTGCTTATTTCTATAATTGTTGTTTGTCTCACGTTTTCATTGACCATGGACATATTTGCTTTGTAAACTGAGAAAGATGTCATGTTTTCCAGTATCCTAGATTTTGTGGTTGAGTAATATAATCTTGTAGGAAATGGCTTTTCTGCTTTATTTAGCTAAGTTTATCGGATTATCTTATGCTCCAATGATGAGTTGGAGTGGGATTTCTCAATTACTTTGGCATTCTTGATCTCTTGAGCATGCAAAAATATAATATGGTAATTCCATGTATTTGACATCATAAAAGTTGCTGTATTCTGACATGATTTTCGTGTGTCAGATTTAGGAGTTCGACACCCTAGGTTGGAAGGTGAAGAATATCTATCGATTGTTGATGAATTCATGGAAGCCGTACACGCTCGATGGCCTAAGGCTATTGTGCAGGTTTGCTTTTCTTTTAAAACATGTTTCTCTCAGTGTTCAGTTTAGAATTTACTCATCTAGTAACGGGATGATTGGCTAATTTTGTCAGTTTGAGGATTTCCAAATGAAGTGGGCTTTTGAAACCCTGAAACGATATAGAGAAAGGTTTTGCATGTTTAATGATGATATACAGGTAAGAAAGTGATATTGTATTTTGTTACATTTAAAATTTTCAAGGTGCAAAGTAATGCATTGTTTTCTTAAAGTGACTTCTAAAACGTCAAATTTTTCTTCATTTCCATTGTCCAATAGGGCACGGCCGGTGTTGCACTTGCTGGGCTATTGGGAACTGTAAGATCCCAAGGTCGACCGTTATCTGATTTTTTGAAACAAAAGATAGTTGTTGTTGGAGCTGGGATGTACTTGCAAAACTAATTTTGATGTATTTTTATTGGGTATCCAGTTTTTTTCGTTTTTCTCATGCTCCTTTTATATTGATATTTTCTGCTTTAACCTTGCTGCTAAAAGTCTGTTTTACGTGATGCTTTTTTGCCTGGTGGGCAGTGCAGGGCTTGGTGTTCTTAAGATGGCTGTCCAGGCTGTTTCAAGAATGTCAGGGGGCAGTGGAACGGCTGCCAACAGCCAATTTTTTTTACTTGATAAAGATGTATGCTTTCATGGTCTTTGCTTTCAATGTACTTTAAGTTGCAACTCTCAAAAATACAAATTGTGTTCGTAAAAATATATTACCTAGATCCCTCGTGATTTTGGCTCAACTTTGTTATCCAAATATCATCATTTCTTATTTTCAAATTCTGTCTTAAATTGTCTTCATTTATATGGCTAGCATCGTCTACATATTTTGTTTTAGACATCGTCTTTTGGATTCTTTTGTTTTTGCGCATGCATTTGTTCTATTGTTATTATGATACACCACGTCTTTAATAATGATGTGGTTGTTGAATGCAGGGTCTTATCACCACGGAAAGGAGCAATATAGATCCAGCTGCAGTTCCATTTGCCAAAAATCCAAGAGATCTTGAAGGGCTTACAGAGGGTGCAAGTATAATTGAAGTGGTAAAAGCTATTTGTTTGAGAAAAACTTCATTGGCTTTCATATGTTATTTATAAATTATATTACGTTTATATCATTATAAACAATTACTTTTCTGTAAGCGTGAACTTAAATAATGCTAATAAAGAATAAAAATGCGCATTCTAATTGATATCCATACTTCCCTTGTTGAACCTAATGGTTCTTAGGTTAAGAAGGTTAAGCCACATGTGCTACTTGGATTGTCTGGAGTTGGTGGTGTTTTCGACACGGAGGTAATTACCTTCTGTTTTATTCCTCAGTGAAGTATATTTGATTAAGTGAAGTACATATGTTTGAAAAAAATGTCTTGTTTTGATATCTTTGGGTTCTGCTTCCTTCATTTTAATGGTTGAGATTCAACTCAGGTGCTTAAGGCAATGAGAGAATCTGTTTCAACAAAACCTGCTATCTTCGCAATGTCTAATCCCACCGTGAATGGTTTGTTTGTACATGGCTTATTCAGCACTGACAATTGTTTAATTATGCCCATGTTTTTCATTTTGACGCTTGTTTCGTTATCATTGGGACAGCTGAGTGCACTGCTATTGAAGCTTTCAGTCATGCTGGAGAAAATATAGTTTTTGCAAGTGGAAGCCCTTTTGACGACGTAGATCTCGGTAATTACCACTCTGTAATATGATTCATTGGTTTTTGAAGTAGGAAGAATCTTGTTGCTGTACATTTCCGTTCATTTTAATATTATGTTTTACCATAACCTCCAAATGAATTATTGTGCAGGAAATGAAGTTGGCCATGTCAATCAAGCCAACAACATGTACCTGTTCCCAGGGTAGGCGTGCCCTTGTGGCTTTATATTTATTTTCTTTTACAAATCATGCCACTCAGTGGAACCATTGGCATAATTCTATTGCAACATTTTATTCAGGATTGGTTTGGGTGCACTTCTATCCGGTGCTCGTCATATAACAGACGAAATGTTGCGAGCAGCAGCTGAATGGTATATTTAATTTGTACAGTTCTTTTGTCCGACCAATAGCTATTAGACTCGATTTCAATGGAAGTTTAGTGAATTATTTTCTTGATGTTTGTAGGGCTGCTCTCCTGTTAGGCATAACAGTGGAGCAGTCTGACCTTGCATTCTGTGTTGTCTAAATCATTTTATCTGTTCTTTGCCTACTTTCGTTGAAAAGCTTAATACGTTTTCTGAGTATACATTGCCGCTCATTAATCAATAACTTCCCCTCTGGTGAGATGCCACTTGGAGCCTTTTTAAATACATTACTAACATGCTGTCATTCTCTCAGCCTTGCTTCATATATGACAGATGAGGAGGTCCAAAACGGAATCTTGTATCCATCCATTGACTGGTAACGTTCCCTTTTTCCTTGTTATACCTTCTTTTTCATTTTATCACGACTCTCCTTTTCCATGGCTCCTTTTTGAATCCCTACGAGAATTAAAATTTAATCTGCATAGACACTAAAACTGATTCTTGGAATGTATATTGGATTTGGATGCCATGTACGGTACTAAATCTAACAATGTACTTTTTCTTCACTCATCCCTTAACAAAGATGTTCATTGTGGCCTTCTCTGATAAATGGTACTTTGTTCTGCAGTATTCGAAATGTTACAGCTGAGGTTGGGGCTGCTGTTATTGGTGCTGCAGTTGCAGATAATCAGGCTGAAGGACATGGTGATGTAGGGTTGAGAGAACTAGCAAACATGTCAAAAGTATGGAAATTTCAGATTTCTCACTGATAAAACATTATATATTCATACTCTGATTGACTATAGTGTTAATTTTGCATGCTGTGAGGGGAGAATGAACCTTTTGAAGATTAAATATAGTTGCAGTTGGTCTCATGTATTGCTGCCGCTGCTCTGCTAACTCATGCTTGTTGGTTTGGTTGCAGGAGGATACAATGGAGTATGTGAGAGGCAATATGTGGTACCCTGAGTATTGCCCCCTTGTTCATGAAAAATAAACGTGTATGAAGGAAGGCCTTTTGCTAATCTTAGCTCAGTTCAGTTCCTCAACCAAGCCGTTTACTATTTTTCATTTTTTATCTTAGCTATTCATCACTACCAAGGTTTTGATAGTTGAATTTTGTATTAGTCAGTCCTTTTCCTTTCGAACCTTCTCTTCTTTCTCTCTAATCTTTCATTTGCTTATTAACACTTACAATTGTCAAAATCACCCATTCTTACTTTCTCATTTACGTTAATAAATAAACAATTCTTTAAATTATTTCAAAGATACCTAGAGGTCACGTACAATGATTTCATAATTTGTCTTTAAGATCCTAATGGTCTTGAGTGAAATCCGGTCTCTGGTCCCTACGGGATGGCCTACTCTTTTAGCTGGTACTCAGTTTTCAGAGATGTTAACGATGTCAAATGGGATCTGACAAAAGTTGTCTTCTCTCTTTTCCTGTTCACTATTTATACCAATATGTGTAATGATTGCTTCTTAAGCAGAGGAAGGTGTATAGTCTGTGTAAAGAGAGATATCCTTCTTTTGCATACTGTGTCAGAGGAAGACATGTAGTTTCCCTGTCAATGAGATTACTTTTCTTCTGCATGCCGTGTCAGGGGAAGATGTGTAGCTCACTGAACCTTCCTCTCTTCAGGACGGAGTGAGCCGTTTATTAGAATCTCTTCCTATGTTAGAAGCTAGGTGCTTGTTTCGAATGCAAGGGAGACTGGTCTATTGGGAGTTGCTGGATACTTGTCAGCCTACACATTTTCTGTAGTAAGCAGCTCCCAGGTGTGGCTGTCAGGTGGATGTTGTTGGCCACACTTCTTTGTGGCCGTGTAATACACCAATTAGACATTCTTGTTCTTGGCCTTGGCGTCCGATAGCCGTATAGTATACTAGTTCCCAGACTCTTATAGTCTTTAGACTACTAAGACTTTCAAGTAGTGAAAGTTGTCGGCCATACCTTCGGATGACCGTATAGTACAGTTGACTTCCAGATATATCCCTCTTGTATTGGGGTAAGATAGAAACAAGGAACTTAGATTGAATGTGACAGTGGAAGTATAAACATCGTAACGACTAATACTACTGATTTCAACACAGCTACTACATAAGAAAGGCATACATGAAAAGCTACAAAGAGACTAACCTTAGTACATATGAAACTAATCTAACTAAAAAAGCCAAAGACATTCTCTTTGCACATGCTATTCTGCTAAAATATAGCACTTCCTAGCAGTTAATGCCACGGGTATTCCTCACAAAATGGGGCTATGAATTACATGAATTTGCTTCTACTCAACTTGAAAGCCATATCTGTATAAATGTAACATATTTTGGTACATCAAACACGAAAACAGATTTGTTACAATTCTAAATGAAGAATGTAGGCACTGAACATGCCAAAATGATGGTCATGAAGAATACTGAATGTTCTCGCCAAAATTTATATGTAAGTGCCCCTCGTTAAAGCCTCGGTATCCTCTGGGAATTTTGCCATGTTTGCTAAACTGCATCATGTCATTGATGCATTATTCATCATGCTTGCTTGCGATTTCCAAATCTTGCATCAGTTAGTGGTATATTAAGTCAACTTCCAAGCAGGTCAAAATCCTTACAACTTAACAATTCATTTTCTCACCGGGAAGGAACTCGAAAAGTTTGTCATTTTTGGAGGTGACACATCAGAACGACAAGTATCTCTTATGAGTGGTACAAATGTTTGGCTCAGTTTGCGAGCCTTCCATGATGTAAGTGTCCACAATCAGGAAGACCTTAAAGTTACTGTACATGCTTTGGTAAACCATCTGCAGAAGTTTAAATGTGGCGTCCAACTTTAAATATTTATGTTCTTATTTTTACAATTTTCTGAGAGAAACGTGTAAGCATTAACTTATCACTTTTGCCATTAGTTTGTTTGAGCTATTGCACATTTCCATACATTCAGAATCATCCGGCAATGTGATGTAACAAATATAACACACTTCTCCAGGTTCTCTTCATTTTTTTAAGTGGAGTAGGGGTAATTTTAGAATACAGGATCTTTCATGAATATGATATTTTAGTTTATCTTTAGCTGATAATATTTAATTTTCAAGATAATATAGGTCTTATGGCATTCTATAAACTTATGGAATTCGCTATCTAAAAAGACTAACATTGTAGGTATGATACGTCATCAGACAGTATTTTTTCTAAAATAATTGTGCTTGCAGCTTGAGGTCACTCCATGTTTGCTTTCCCCAATAAGAGAGTTTTCAACTAGTGTTGATGTGGGAAAGTATTGTTTCTCTTCCTCAAGATTTTCCCTGATTTTTGAATATGCATATGAGAACAACTTTATTTCACAGTTGTTAGACGGATATAAAACTATTCCTAGGGTTCCACCTTCTATTTGTTTTGCTGTTACTTGACCCACTTGCCTATGTCAGCTTCTGACAATACATGTTAAATAATTTCATATTCACTATTTATATATTATTGAAGATGAATAGTTTGCTGTCAATATCAACATGGAGTGTCCTTCATGCTTCATCTTCAACATTTTGATTCATGATCCAAATTATAAGCTCTTTGATACATAATTTATATCATAATTCAACTATCATGGACACATGTGATAATTGTAATTTAAGTTCATGACCCAATTCCTATGTATATCTAACATTTGACGTCACTAATGCTCCAATAGGTTCATACCTATCAAACACCGTCGCAACATTAGCAGATTCTCTTTGAAAATGAGAATTCCTTCTCTTCCCATTCCTCTTCTTTTCAATGCAATCTTTCTTGTGACACTTGTAGGACTTAGCCTCCTTCTCCACCTTATCATTTGATAATTGCTCTGACTTCTTCCATTGTACCTCCCTCCTTTTATGCTCTTGCCCTTTGAGATATTCAAACTCACCCACAATCATCTACCTTAGACTTTTGAAGCTTTTAAAGTTCTTAAACTCAAACTAAGGTCTAAACTCTTATAGAGTAATGGTCTGTTCTTCTTAAATAGGAAAACATCTTTAAAATGCTCAAATGTCTTGGATAAGACATGAAGAAGCAGTAAAGTCTTATCTTAATATTTTCAAGATCTTTTAGAATCTAGTTAAAATTTGCTAGTTGTCTACCATTGTTTTTTATTATGTTATCATGAATGAGTACAATTGTTGTTTCAAAACAATGTCTGTGTTAAAGATTTTGTCATATATAATAATTCAAGTTCAATCTACATTAATGTAATAAATTTCTTCTTCATTAGAAGACTCAAAATTATAGCACTTCTAACTTTGTTAATGATATTAGTTTTCTTCCTTTTAGTCAAAGACCTGTCATCTCACCTTTATCACATTTTTTTCTTTTTACCAAGATAGCTTCCATGCTAATCTTCCAAAATCAAAAGTTATTCTCACTAGAATACTTCTCAATGTAAAACTTGGTCATGTCTCAACCTTTCTCTTTTTCTCTTATTGACTTTTTCCCTCTCGTTCCTATATGTACAAGGCCAATTGTTGAGTTCGGATAACAATTAAAAAAAAAGAACATAAGAGCATAAATGAAATAAAGAAATTGTATTATAATAGAAGGTTCTACATACATGCTAAGAACATGAATTAGAAAGTGTACTACAACAAGTATTAAAATATGTATTTTATATATTAGAATTCTATTAAAATAAAATTTAACATTTAATTTATTTTGAGTCATACATTATTTGTTTTTCTTATATTAATATTAAAATAAATTTTTCTTATAGTGAGGAAGTTAATATTTTTTGCACACGTTCTGAAATTACTTTTATTTATTTTGGTTTAAACTACACTAATTAGATATCTTAATATTTATAAAAAAATCAATTTTTCGTTTATTTGTTTTATTTTTTTAAATATTAGTGATTTGTTTGCATTTAAGATAATTATATAATAATACTTTAATT
>Ga0123340_1005627_pt1 | contig 11930 bp, 10 predicted proteins | sample SirMexnodulemix_FD_89961 | JGI IMG/M metagenome (GOLD analysis project Ga0123340, IMG submission 89961) | Root nodule microbial communities of legume samples collected from Mexico - Siratro Mexico nodule mix | ecosystem: Host-associated > Plants > Roots > Nodule | place: Mexico: Nepantla... | reverse complement strand
TTCTTTATCTTTTTTTTTCTTTTTTTTTACTAAGAGGAACTATTTATATTTAAGTCACATTTTTTATTATTGTTTTTTTATTTTCTATAGAAGGGTAAGATTTAATTCAAATTTTATTATTTTTATTATTACTATATTTTTTAAGCAAAAATTAATGCAAAAAACTTAAATTAATAAAATGTTTATTTTTTTATTTCTTATTATTACCAACTATTTTTTTATTTTATCTTTTTTTTACATAATTTTATTTGTCCGGACAAAATTGGGTGTTGACAACTATCCCTCTTTACTTGGCTTCCATGTGATAATTTGGGAATCGAGATTTCCATATTATCAAAGTAAAAACAAGTAAAGACGAAAACACAAATTTTGTTTAGATTGAAAAATAAAATGAATATGAAAGGGTAAGATTTTTTTTAGTTTTTTTTTGTTTTTGCTTTTTTTTTGTTTTTTTCTTGGTTTTTAGGGATGGCCTAGATTTTGCTTCTGTAGGGAATCAAGTGCCAAAAAGCAAATAAAAGAACGAACAAGAGTTTGCTTCTACATGGAATCAAGTGTTGAAAAAGAATGGTCAAGATTTTGCTTCTATAAGGAATCAAGTACCAAAATGCAAATAAAGAAAATGATGGCCAATATTTTGCTTCTGCAAGGAATCAAGTGCCAAGATGCAAATAAAAGAATGAACAAGATATTACTTCTGTAGGAATCAAGTGTCGGAAAAAGAATGGTCAAGATTTTGGTTCTGTAGGAAATCAAGTACCAAAATGCAAATAAAGAAAGTGATGACCAAGATTTTGCTTCTACAGGAAATCAAGTGCCAAAATGCAAATAAAAGAACGACCAATATTTTTCTTATGCAGGGAATCAAGTGTCGGAAAAATAATGGCCATGATTTTGCTTCTGTAGGGAATTAAGTACCAAAATGCAAATAAAGAAAATGATGACCAAGATTTTGCTTTTATAGGGAATAAAGTGTCAAAATGCAAATAAAAGAATGACCAAGATTTTGCTTCTATAGGGAATCAAGTGTCGAAGTAAAATGGAGATTTATGTTTGTTTTGATTTCAATTTTTCAATGTTTTTTTTTCAAATGATTTTTTCAAAAAAAGTTTTTCCAATATGTTTCTAAGATTTTTGATGAAGTTTTTTCAAGATATGTTTTTTTTTGTTTAAGATTTTCCAATGTGCTTTTTTTTTAGAAATATATCTTTTTTAATAATTTTTCAAATTTTTAAAATTATTTTTTCAAGAATTTTCACTAATAATGTATGTGTCTATTTCTTTAAAAGAAAATTTACGTAAAAAAATGTGTTTTTTTCAAAAAAATTATTTTAATTAAATGATTTTTCAAAAAAGGAATATATGTACAAAAATCTCAAGAATTTGTTTTCCAAAAGTAGTATATGTACAAATTTTAAAAGGATATACACAAGAGTTTTTTGTTTTCAAAAGGAATATATGTACAAATATTTTCCAAATATGTACAAGAGTTTTTCAAAGAGAATATATGTACAAAAATTTTCCAAATATGTACAAGCCTTTTGTTTTTGAAAAAAAAAGAGAATGTATTTACAAAATGTGTTTTTTTCAAAAATTTCCAAATATGTGGAATTAGTTGTTTCTTGTAACTATTGAATTCATTAGACACTGCCTTCTTTTCCTTCAAAAGTAAGGGATCTTGCCATGTTGAAGCAAATGATCACATGGTGTAATTATCAACTTCTCATTTAGAGACATTGCTTTGATACGTGCTTGAGCCTGTAGGTAAATGGTGGGTGTATGAATGAGAATGAGTGGTGTTTGGAGGGTATTGGGAATGCGCATCCCTTGATAGGATTGCCCCAATTTTGGTATGTTGGGCTATTCAAGTGAGTCTCGACTTATCAAGGTATGAACAAATAGGTTTTAAGTGAGAGTAAGGCATGTGCAAGATGTTAGGGACACATAACCCAGGATAGGATTTCCCCAGTTTTGGTAGGTGGGCTTTAGCATATCGAGGCATGAACAAATGGGTTTAAATGAGAGTATGATTAGTGTAAAAAGCTGTTCGTGACAGGGAAATAAACTTTATAAGGAAGACACACACAAACTGCCCCAGTTTGTGTATGGGGAGGTAATGATGAGGATTGTGTGGAAGATGATTTACGGGGTAGCAAGGGTACGGATGAAATCGGATTGCGTCAGGGTCACCTCTTCTATGATGCTTTGTTGTGTGTTAATTGGAAACTCCTTTCTAACAGAGGCATTCCTTTTTTTTTTATTATTCACGTGTTATCAATCATCTCCTCTTGTTACAACGTTAAGCTTTATGAAAATCATCACAATCATTCTTCAATCAATATGAACTTTATTGGGCTTGTAACGTGACCAGGGGTTAAAAAGGTAATGAAGAAAAGGATATAAAGGTTCAAAACTTATTTTGGGTTTTAAAATTTTGAAACAGGGATCATCAATCAAAGGTCGGAAACAATCAAGGCCTTCCATGATGAAATGTCGTCATTCTTCCCTTCTTTTTTCTTTCTTTATTTTTTTTTCATTTATCTTCTTTTTTCCATTTCTCTTTTTTCTTCTTGTTTTTTTTTTCAATACCAATGAAAAGCTCTTGATATACTTCTTTTTTGATGAATATCTTTCATTAAGCTCTTAGGAACTTTCCTTCTTTGATGTACTTAGGGCCTTCAGCATAGCCCTCTTTTTGACATATTGAGGGGTTTGCGACATACTTTTCTTTGACGAATTTAGGAGTTTCAGACATACTCCTTCTATTGAAACCTTGGATTGATTCTCAACATGTCGATGATCCTTGTTAAGGGTATTTTTGAAAGAGATATTTATTTTTCGCTCAAAGAGGATACAAAGGATGTGTAAAAGTGTTTAGGATGAAGAAACATGGTCATATATAATTTCGAATCATGATTGCTTAATTTTCAAGGAGATTAACTATGGAACAAAATTTAATGACTTCCAATACATGGCGTTTTCTTCTTTTTTCCTATCTTTTGCTTAGATCGTTGTTGCGGGTTTTCAATCTAACGAATTTTTTTCAATTTTTCCTTTGTTTTTTTTTAATGCCTCTAAAGACAAAAGACAGAGTTTTAATTGTTTGACCAACCATAAGAAACATGACATTTATGCCTCAGTGTGGTAATTTCCTTGAGGTAATGGTAACCATTAAAGACAATCCCACGGTGTACAGACAAAAACTTATAAAAAATGAACTTTTGCATTTCAAAATAGAATCAAGTGAAAGTACAACGATTAAAACAAAATTCACAAAATACTTAATACAAGAAAAACCCTGTCATCTCGGAATCATATCAGGCATGGAACTTTTTGACTGTGTTAGAGTTAAATAATAAAGGCAACTCTTCCCCATCCATCTTTGTGAGGATTAGTGCTCCTCCTAGTAGCACCCTTTTGACTATATAAGGGCCTCCATAATTAGGCATCCACTTTCTTTTGTTGTCTTTTAGATAGATATAATCTTCTTCATCACTAGTTCTCCTTCATGGAACCCTCTTGGGCAAACCTTTTTGTCAAATTCCCTATTCATTCTTCGTTGGTAAAGTTGACCATTGCATACAACATATATCCTCTTCTCATCAATGAGGTTAAGCTAATAGTATTTAGCTTGAACCCACTCCGCTTCTTGTTCCACTAACCTTAACGATTTCGGCGGGAATTCACAGTCATCTTCGTAATCATTTCCATATCATCGACAGGGATCTCAAAATTGAGATGTGAAACATTTGAGTTTTCAAAGTCATCATATTTATAAATTGGCAAGAGAAGAAAAGTATAGAAACGATGCTCTTTTATGAAAAATCAAACTGATATTATTATTCAATTGAAAAGGAAACATAAAGTCTTGAGCCCATCTAAACGGTGTTAGCACCAGTGAGTTGTTGTGAAGATTTAATGAAGCCAACCATGTGATGAAGTTCAAGACCTTGTGATCATATGTGGACTGCATGGAGTTTGCTTGAAGATTGGAGGAGCTCGGTCTAGAACTTAGGATTTTGTGTTGTGTGTCAAATTTGAGTTCAAATCAGTGACGCATGCAATCTTAATCAAGGATAAGCTTCATAAGTGTTTTTTGATTTAACAAAGGATTTGAGATATCATTAAAATCAGAACTTGAGTTTTGAATAACTGTTTTAACTAACTCGAGAAAAACAATCGACTGTTTGACAAAACAATCGATTGAATTTTAAGACAGTTTTCTATAAATAGTTGGCGCATTTTTGGAAACAGATAGGAAATCATTCTAAAAATTTTCTGAGCAAGAACTGTGAGTTTTCAAAGAGAGAAAAACGCCTTCTTGTCTAGTGCTCAAGATCATTCAAACTCTTTCATGAAGAACTGTTTTCTAAATACTGCTGGAGCTTTGAGTTGACTAGGACAGTTTCATCACTGATCTGATCATCAAACTAAGCCTTCTATACCCTTTCTTCATTACTTTTGTAACGTATTGTATTGAAGTGCTTGTATTGCTGAGTTTGTGATAATTCTTTCATTGTACTGGATTTTATTATGGTGTGAGTTACCTGGTGTGGTAATTCTGTTTGTATAGTGGGATCTGTACAGGTTGTAACTTGCTGAGGAGATCAGTAAGGGGTATTCTGGAATATACAGTGGAGTCTGTATAGTTCTAGGTTCTGCTGTAGGTTTCAACAGAGGGTTTGTTGCGGGGAGCAGTGTATTGTTGCGGGGAGCAGTGTATTCTTGCGGGTTGTAAGTGACTGAATTGCTATAAACTGATCTGGTTTGATCTTTTATAGTGGAAATTCTTACTGTGGAGTAAGGGACTGGACGTAGCCCTTGAGGAAGGGTGAACCAGGATAAATCTATGTGTTCTTGCTATTTCTTGCTCACCTCTTTACAGTTCTTGTTAATCTTCTTAATTTTTTAGAATCTGATAAAAACTCATTAACTGGTTTAATTGATTGGTTCTGACTAATATTTGAGTATCTCTTAAATCATATAATACATCTATACATAGTTTATTTGATTCTTTTTTGAAACAAACAGTTTTCTAATTCATTGGGTTTTCCGTTCATCGATCTGTTTTCCAGAAAAGTTGACTTTCCACAATTAGTGGTTAAAAATAGTTTTCAAATATTAAACAAAGTCTGTCCTGTTTAATAAAAGGTTCTTGAATCTGTAATTCATTGCAAACTTGGATTTGATCAAATTCTTGGATTTCTTGAATTAATCTTTAATAACTAGTTTTACTGTACACTGTTTTTCCATAACTTGCTTAACAATCTATTGGTTTTCCAAAATTAAAATATGTCTTTAGTTTATGATTCTGTGTGATTACTATTATTATGGAATTAGTTTTGTACCTTTGCTGATTGCATTTTATATAATCTTGAATAGTTTCTTTAAAGATTTTTCATTCCTCACATTGAAAAATACATTTGCAAAAGTTTTTAAAAGGTGTTCAATTCACCCCCTCTCTTGAACTTGGCCAAAACTTATTTTACAATTGGCATCAGAGCTAAGACTTGAATCCTAGTCAAGTTTTTGGATCTATGGCCGAGAACAAGTTGCCTTTTGTTGAGGGAGCATCCATACACAGGCCACCCATGTTTTCTGGAGTCAATTACAAATTCTGGAAAGTGAGAATGAAGATTTTTATAGAATCTATTGACCGTGGTATATGGAATGGAATAGTGAATGGACCTTATATTTCTGTTTCTGTTGTGAATGGTGAATCTGTTGTGAAACCATATGATGAATTGACTGAAGCTGAAAACAAGCGTATTCAATATGATTGTGTAGCTAAGAACATAATCACTTCAGCTTTGAATCTGGACGAGTTTTTCAGGATCTCAAAGTGCAGTTCGGCAAAGGAGATGTGTGATATAGTTGAGGTCACTCATGAAGGGACTACTGATGTCAAACGGGCTAGGAAGCATGCGCTGATTCAGGAATATGAATTATTCAGAATGCAGTAAGGAGAGTTAATTGCTGATGTGCAAAAGAGATTCACTCGTATAGTCAATTACTTGATCAGGCTTGGAAAACAATTTGACAAAGATGAGCTGAATATAAAGATTCTGAAATGCTTGGACAGAAGTTGGCAACCCAAAGTGATAGCAATCTTCGAAACTAGAGATTTGACAACTTTGACTACAACAACACTTTTTGGAAAGTTGAGAGAGCATGAAATGGAAATGACGAGGTTGAAAGAAATGAAAACTGCTGAGAATAAAATTAGAAGCCTCACACTCAAATCAAAAGCTGCTGAAGTTGGAACTAGTGAGGACAGTTCAGAAGAAGAAAGTGATACTAAAAGTCTCAATCTACTGACAAGGAAATTCCAAAAATTCATCAGACTGAAGAGCAGGACAAAGAATCAGCAGAATAAGAGGTATAGTAGAAAATCTGATTCAAATTTGGTTGTGGCAAACAGGGATATGTGAAAGCACATTGTCCAAAATTGGTTGACAAAGAAAAGATTGTTGAAAAGAAGAGTTACAAGATCGGAAAAGGAAGAAAGACATATATTGCATGGGAAGACAATGCTTCCTCATCCAGGAAGAGATTGAAGCCACACCGTGTTTGATGGTTGGAAAAAGCTCTGAAGTAAGTAGCACTAACTACAATACACTTCTTCATGCATTTCAATAAACTCATGAATAAGCTAACAAATTAGCTCTTTCCAACAATAAAGTGAATGGTAAGAACAAGTGGCTGGAGACTAGAGTTAAATAGCTGGAGGATGAGTTACTTCAAGCAAAGACTAATTTTGAAACTTTAGAAGAGAATTACAAATCTGTAAACTCTAGTGGATTTAACTCCAACAAACTAGTTGATTGTGAAAATTGTGCAGTTTTACAAAATAAAGTGAATTATTTGATTTGTACTGCATCTAAACTTTCTATGGGAACAACTAACCTTAATGCACTTTTGGGATCTCAAAACTGTGTTTTTGAAAAACCTGATATTGGTTATCAAACTGATCCCAAAGGAAAGTAGAAATTGTTTAACAATTTTTTTAAGGGTTCTAGATCACAGTCTTCACAATCCAGTACTTGCTTCTATTGTATGAGAAAGGGCCATTCAGTTAGAAACTGTAGAATAAGGAAATTTGATGTGCCTAAAGGACTAGATAGGTGGGTGCCCAAAAGCACATCTAACACTGTTGGACCCAAGTTTAATTGGGTACCAATATATCAAACCTAATCTGTTTTGCAGGTCTGTTTGGCATCCAGTAAGTTACTGTGGTACCTGATAGTGGATGCTCCAAACACATGACTGGTGATGCTTCCCAGTTAACTAATCTGAAATTGAAACCTGCTAGCTATGTCACCTATGGAGATAACAATCAGGGTAGGATTCTTCGAGTTGGTGACGTTGGAGGAGATGACAAAGTGATCATCAAAGATGTACTCTTAGTGGATGGATTAAAGCACAACTTGCTCAGCATCAGTCAACTGTGTGACAAGGGGTACAAGATCACCTTTGAGCCTAACCTTTTCCTCATAGTTGATTCAAAATCCAGTGAAACTGTCATAGTAGGTAAACAAGGGGTACAAGATCACCTTTGAGCCTAACCTTTTCCTCATAGCTGATTCAAAATCCAGTGAAACTGTCATAGTAGGTAAAAAGGTAAATAATGTATATATGCTTAATGTTTCTTGCATAACATCTAGCATGAACTGTTTGCTCACTAGGAATGATGAATCTTGGTTACGGCATAGAAGGTTAGCTCATATTCATATGCCTAATCTCAATAGGATTGCATTAAAAAAGCTAGTAATTGGATTACCTAAGCTCAAGTTTGAAAGAGACAAACTGTGTGAAGCATGCCAAAAGGGTAAACAAAAAAAAAAACACTTTCAAACCCTTAAATGTTATTTCTACTTCAAGACCACTTGGGCTGCTTCACATGGATTTATTCAGGCCCTCTAGAACTATGAGCCTAGGAGGAAATTACTATGGTCTTGTTATAGTTGATGACTATTCACGGTTTACTTGGACATTTTTCATTGCTACCAAAGATGAAACTTATCATGCTTTTAAAAGATTTGTCAAAGTCATTCAGAATGGGAAGGACTGCAATATTTCTTCCATTAAATCGAATCATGGAGGAGAATTTCAGAATGAGAAGTTTGACAGATTTTACAGTAAACTGGGTATTAATCACAACTTCTTAGCACCAAGAACTCCACAACAGAATGGAGTTGTAGAAAGGAAGAATTGGTCCTTAGAGGAACTTGCTAGAACAATGCTGAATGAGACTGAATTGCCAAAGTATTTCTGGGCGGATGTAGTGAGCACAACTTGCTATGTGTTGAATCGGGTTCTCACCAGGCCAATGTTGAAGAAGACCCCGTATGAGTTGTTTAAAGGAAGAAAGCCCAGTGTATCTCATCTAAAAGTGTTTGGTTGTAAGTGTTTTATTTTGAATAATGGTAAGGATAATTTGGGCAAATTTGATTCAAAATCTGATGAGGGTATTTTCCTTAGTTATTCACTTCATGGTCATGCATACAGGACATTCAATAAAAGAACCAAGTTAGTAGAGGAATCCATGCATATTACATTTGATGAAACTAAACAAAATATGTAGAAAAATTCTAAGACAGTTGCAAATGATGAGTTTCCAAACATTCAACAAGCTGATACTGGTCTGGAAAATAAATTAGAAGATACCAATAAATTATACTGGTCTGGAAAATAAATTAGAAGATACCAGTAAATTGCATGAGGTTCAATCAGATGACCAGGGAGTTCAATCAACTAAATCTGGAGTTGGTACTGATGCAGTTAATTTTGGACTTCCAAGAGAGTGGAGAGTTCCCAGAAATTTGTCCTTAGACAATGTTATTTGTCAAGTGCATAAAGGACTTTCGACCAGAAGAACACTGAATCAATTCTGTGAACATATGGCATTTGTTTCACAAACTGAACCAAAGACTGTAGCTGATGCACTGGAGGACAGCAATTGGATACCTGCTATGCATGAAGAACTGAACCAGTTTGCTAGGAATGAGTTCTGGAAACTTGTTCCAAGAACTAATCAGATGAATGTCATTGGCACTAAGTGGGTGTTCAAAAACAAGTTAGATGAACAAGGTGTTATTGTGAGAAACAAAGCTAGACTGGTTGCAAAGGGTTACAATCGGGAAGAAGGAATTGATTATGGGGAAACCTATGCATCAGTAGCAAGACTTGAAGCTGTTAGACTGCTCTTAGCATATGCTTGCATGAACGGATTCAAACTTCACCAAATGGATGCCAAAAGTGCTTTCCTTAATGGGTATATTGACGAAGAAGTTTATGTTTGTCAACCTCCTAGATTTGAAGATCATAAACATCTAGATTATGTCTTCAAACTGGAGAAAGCTTTATATGGCTTGAAGAAAGCCCCAAGACAGTGGTATGAGAGGTTGAGCAACTTCTTACTATCTCATGCATATGAGAGAGGCAAAACAGATAAGACATTATTTATCAAGAAAGCATTCAATGATATTATTTTGATTCAAGTATATGTTGATGATATTATATTTGGATCCACTAATCAAAATCTGTGTGAGCAGTTTGTTGCAGCTATGTAGGGAGAATTTGATATGTCCATGATGGGAGAACTTAACTATTTTCTTGGACTGTAGATCAAGCAATTAAAGCATGGGACATTCCTTAGTCAAACCAAGTATTGGAAAGAGTTATTGAAGAAGTTTGACATGGAAAATTGCAAAGAGATTTCAACACCTATGGCCACTAATTGTCACTTGGATTTGGAGTAGAAAGGAACTAGTGTGGATCAAACCAAGTACAGGGGCTTAATCGGTTCACTGCTTTATCTTATTGCTAGCAAGCCAGACATCATGTTTAATGTTTGTCTTTGTGCCAGATTTCAATCCAATCCTAAGGAATCACACTTCACTGCAATAAAGAGTATTATGAAATACTTGCAAGGAACCCCAAATGTTGGGCTATGGTATCCAAGTGAAGTTTCTCTGAATTTAGTTGGTTATTCTGATTTTGATTTTGCAGGATGTAAAATAGATAGGAAAAGCACCAGTGGAACATGCCATCTGTTAGGATCAAGTCTGATATCTTGGCATAGTAAGAAACAAGCATGTGTTGCATTATCTACTACTGAAGCCGAGTATATTGCAATTGGTAGCTGTTGTGCACAAAGCTTATGGATCAAGTAGCAGTTAAGTGATTTCGGCTTTAACTTGTCTAAAATTCCATTATTATGTTACAATACTAGTGTTATTAATCTTACCAAGAATCCAATTCAACATTCAAGGACTAAGCATATTGAAATTCGCCATCACTTCATTTGAGACCATGTCAATAATGGTGATTGTGAAATTTAGTTTGTTAGTACTGAAAATCAGCTTGCTGATCTTTTTACAAAACCACTTAATAAAGAGAGGTTTAACTTCCTTCGAAATGAACTTGAGATTATTGATTTCAAATTTGTGAAATAAATTAGTTTTTACTGAATGGATTATTGGATGATTTAATTACATAACAATTTACAAATTTTTGTATCAATCTTAATTTCTGTACAACTCACTGTATCAATTTTAGTCTTACATATTAATGTACCAGTTTCAAGTTTCATAGATTACTTTACCAGTTTCGATTTTTACAACTTATTGTATCAGTTTTAGTTTTACATTTACTGTATTAGGTTCACATGGCTATTCACTATATCTGGATCAGTTTTAAAATATGTTTAATAACAATGTTACAGCTGACTGGATATTGATATCTGATTCAATTCTAATTCTGGATGCATGTGAAACTGTTTTGGAGTTACAATGCAACTGAAACAAAGTTGTGCAACTAGATAAGTTAGGTTCGAATCAAGCACAATACAACTCAATGAGCTGAAGGACTGAATAAGACAAAATGGGTTAAAGTCACGTTTAGCATGTGAAGAGAGAGATTGTTCAAGGCTCCACGTGTCATAGGATCACTGGAAGTCAACAATTCAAAGGCTATTTTTGGAGAATCTCTGCAACTAAGTATAACCAACTATGTAAACTGATTGCGTGTGGAATCTTAACCTGCTGAAAAGCTATTTTGTGTAGTGTATTGTCAATCTGTGTTTTGTTCTGTAGTGAACTGTTCTTTCATTAAGTAGCTAGCTGAACATGCATACACTCACACACTACTTCACAACACTTAGGCCTTTTCATTGCATATCTAATGGTGTTTTCTCTTCCATTTGATGAAGTTAATAGGGGATAATTATGAGTGTTGAGATTAGGAAGTGTTGTGGTTGTGTGGTCTAGGAGTCTAGGGTTGATATTGTTAGTTTTAGTTTACTGTATGTTTGATGTTTGTTATATTTCCTGCCGTTGTTGTTTGTTGTTTCTGCTGTTACTTGTTGTTTCATGTTTTCTGTTGCTGCTGTTACTACTCTGATTTGCTAATTTATCCAGCCATAGTCCAAATTTTAGTTTGTAATGTTGTATCAGTTTGGTGCACGATTTGTACTGATCTATGATTATCATATGTACTCATGCTTATTATCAAGGAACTTTGTTATCCTTTGTGTTATTGTTTACTTCACTATGTTTTGTGAAATATTATTAAAAGGATATCAAATTATGGGGGAGCTTTGTGAAAGTTAGTAAACTGTTTTACAGAAGAACAAACATGTATTTCAATTCAACACACCATTGTTTGTCTTCATCAAATTGGGGAAGATTGTTAGCACCAGTGAGTTGCTATGAAGATTTGATGAAGCCAATCATGTGTGAAGTTCAAGACCTTGTGATCATATGTGGACTGCATGGAGTTTGCTTGAAGATTGGAGGAGCTCGGTTTAGAACTTAGGATTGTGTGTTGTGTGTCAAGTTTGAGTTCAAATCAGTGATGCATGCAATCTTAATCAAGGATAAGCTCCATAAGTGTTTTCTGATTTAACAAAGGATTTGAGAAATCATTAA
>Ga0123340_1005623_pt1 | contig 11932 bp, 5 predicted proteins | sample SirMexnodulemix_FD_89961 | JGI IMG/M metagenome (GOLD analysis project Ga0123340, IMG submission 89961) | Root nodule microbial communities of legume samples collected from Mexico - Siratro Mexico nodule mix | ecosystem: Host-associated > Plants > Roots > Nodule | place: Mexico: Nepantla... | reverse complement strand
CATACAAATATATATATATATATATATATATATATATATATATATATATCTTCTTTCCCCCCTCAAGTAGCTAATGTGCTTGAAAATTATGAGTCTGCATTGTTTAGTCTGCTGCCCTCTAATCTGTGGTACCCATTACATGATTGAAAACACTTAGCCTCCTCCATGTTATTCCTGTCTAGTTCTTGCCTAAGACCCTCATTTATACCTCAAAAAGCATATCATATTCTGATTTGTGCCATTTCATCTTTTTTCCTGTCAGTAACTGCTTTCATATTTTGCTGTTATACAGAAATCCAAAGGTGATGTTATATCAGTCCTGAAGGCTGAGAAAGAAGAGTTGGAATCATCACTCAGCAAGGAGAAGCAGCATACTCTTCAATTAAAGCAAGAGCTGGCAGAAGCTGAGTCTCGTAACACCGACCTTTACAAGGTAAACTACATTAATGTTTGAAGTTCCTTTTCTATTTTGGAATTAGTCAGGAATGGATTCAGTTCAGGAATCAAGCACTGAAGTGTCTAATGATTAATAGCAAATAAAAATTAGAATTCTAGAGAAACCATTCCATTGCCCTTTTTCTGTCTAGAACTATGAGTTACGGGGCAACACTCCCTCTATTATCTGTTAACTATACTGCTTTATTTTGTCTCTTGGTCTCTAGGATCAGTCAGTTGGGTCAGAGACCCAAGCAGAATGGGGTGTTTGATTGAACTGGTTGGTTCAGAGTAGAAAGGGAAAAGTTGAACTTTATTAAGGAAACCTACTTCCCGACTCTCCGATCCAGTATATAACAGTAAAAAATCAGCTGAATATATCGAATAAAGATTTTCCTGGATATTTTTGAAAGATCCAGGCCTCTCCCTCATTTGTCCACAATGTGATATGATACTCAATCTTCTCCTCATCTCCTATTTATTTCTTCCTCTCACTAACTTCAATCATAGACAGTTAGTCATCGCTCATCATTCTGTTTCAACCTGTCTTACTACTAACTTCTGAGGTTATTATCCTCTGCACTTCTCCTAGCTCTCCTTTGATAGATCCTACTAATTAAGGGTCTTATTCTATCTTGTATAGGCCAAAAATATTTTGTGTCAATAAGGTTCAGGTCCATTATTTATTCATGACAGAATATTATGGTGTTGTTTGATTCAGATTTTTGAGCTCCACTCAATGGGAAAATTCTTGGCTGTTATATTTATTAATGACTATATCATTGAATTTAAAAAGTGCTAGTTAGATAAATTTATTACGGTAACTGTTGCATATTGTTAGATATCCCTAGTCATGGAAATTAGACAATTCTAGGATTTACGCTTACTATAGTTAGGAAATTATTTTTCTGTAATTATTAGCCACTCAATAGTAATACATTTTGTAGTGTTCATTTACAGAGGGATTTAGTCATGCTTATTGGTTTCTTTTCCCAACATGGTATTAGAGTTTCACCTTCCATCTTGGGAATAGACACAGACACAAAGTAGTGAGACAAATATAGGGGGAGGCAAGAGAAAATGATAGACTGACGTGACATGATGGGGTGAGGGATTACAAGTAGAACAAATATCATTCCAAAGAGCAATAGTGAGCTTAGTCTTGCGTAAGAGGGCTGGAGGCCGGGGGTGAGTCAAAAGTTTTCCCAACATCAAGTAGAGGAGGAGGAGGATGAAGTCAACAATAACACACTTGCAATGTAGGTGAAAGAGGTGGATTCTCCTGTGGATCAGGTGAACCATTAGATATATATGGTTGGGTAGAGATGATTGAAATAAAAAAGGGAGGAATGGGAAGTAAGGCTTTGAAACAGACTCAAACTCAAGTGGAAACCTGTGAAAGAAAGATATTAAAATAAATTTAACATTTGTTGAGACTAGGTAACAACTAAGTGAAGGAGAATAATTCTAACCATTGTGAGAACAAGTAGCAATTTTAGCGAGATCAGGACTATGATTATGACAAACTTGTGAACCCAAAGATGTGAGAACGTAGAGAGTGAAGATTTTAGTGGGAAAATAAAATAGAGGTATTTTTATTGTTGAACATTGAATAGGGTGCGGTTAGTGAGATAACAAGCAAAAGGAACATCACCCCAAAACTGATGAGAAACATTACCACGATTGCCCTCGATGAGGGAATTGATTGCCTCAGTGCCCACTTGGTGACAAAGGTTATTGGTGTCCACAGTTGATTATTTTATCACTTTTTTTCCTGTGGATAAAATGTCTCTTGTCATGTTTGTTCTTGTCCATAACTGATATTTGTCATCCACCTTTATACCAACTTGGCCAATAATGTCTTTTTCCATGGTGGCCCCTTTGAAGTTAAGATTTGTTATTCGGGGGAATCTACAGGTCAAATTCCTAAATTGACTCAAATATTCCCTCAAGGCATGATTTGGTAAATTTAGTACTATGGTTTCGTAGTTGAGTATATCTCTTGTTTTCTATTTACCTCTATAGTCTGCTTAAACTTATATTTTGCTCCTGATAATGTAGGAGCTCCAATCAGTTCGTGGTCAGCTTGCTTCTGAGCAGTCAAGGTGTTTCAAACTGGAGGTATGCATGCATTGGTGCTTCTGAGTCTTGTGCAAAATGTTTTAGAATTGGATTGTGTTTAGGTAGGTGACTGAATAAAAATTATTGGATGGTGCACCTTTTAATCTGATGGATAAGAAGTTAATGTAATCTGTCACAAGAATTTGATTTTCAAAATTTTTCTGTCTACAAAACTAGGTGATAATTTCAAGTGGTAAGACCGATCATGGGCCTGCTTTAAAATTTTGTTATCTATCACTTTTTTGTGGATGAACATTGAAGTTGTACTTGTTATTGTTGTTATTATTAAGCTAAAAAATAATATTTGAGAATGTAGGTGGAGGTTGCTGAATTAGGTCAGAAGCTCCAAACTATTGGGACATTACAAAAGGAGCTAGAGCTTCTCCGGAGGCAGAAGGCTGCCTCTGAGCAGGCTGCCTTAAGTGCAAAACAGAGGCAGAGTTCAGGTGGTGTGTGGGGTTGGCTTGCGGGTACTCCCTCTGACCAGAAAGCAGATGATGCCTGAACCTCTTAGTTGAATAGGAGTGCTACATTACTTTTGGTTTCATTTAACCAATTTTATTTCCCATACTTAGTGTGTATTGATTCAGTTCTTTTAGTGATGTAAACAAGATTTAGTTTCTGTTTCACCAAAAGATTTTACACCTGAGGATGAGGACGATGGTATAAATAGTAGATGTTACTTTTGCCGCCATTTTTGCTCATGATTGTATTCAAAGTGACATACATTATTGAATGAAAAATATAGAAATTCTTTTCAATTTAGAGCATTTTCATTCAACCAATAAAGAACTGTCGGAACCACTTGTGTGACATCATTAATTGAACTTGTTTTTGTGCCTAATCTTGCACTATAATTTAATTAGGATTTATTTCAATATTATAAGAATGATCTCAAATTAACTAGTGATATAATTCTTATGTGATTATTTTATTTAAGAATGGTATAAAGTATTTTCTAAGACTATTTAACAGGATTATACTTATAATTACAAATTCACAACCAACAATTAAAGTAAAAACAATGCAATAACTTGTATGGATTTTATGTCATATTTTATAAATTTTATATATTATCATCATTTTTAATATATTTTTAATTACCAGAATTTGGTCTTTTAAGTTTACCACTTGTTTCGGTATCTGTATTTGTGTTTCATTAAATATTTAACATATTTTGTTAATGAGATATTATATAATAACAGGTTGATTACATTCTAGCCTAGTTCATATATTCTTTAATACATATTGACAGTGTTAGTTTTCTAGAAATTACAAATAAGAAACTAAAAGTATAATGAAGTGGTCTACTGTTAGTGATATGCAATGTCAGATAAATATATAATATAGAAGACTAAAAGGGAGCTAAATCACTGACTAAAATTACATAAGTAATGCTTAACGGATCAAAATTGAAAGTAAAAAAGTATTAGTTATAAGTATATTTGCATTAGTTTGTGTATATATATATATATGATTATAATTATAAGTTTGAATCACATACTTACATATAAATAATCAAAATTATAAGTTGATTAGTGATTAAATAATTGTATAAAAGTGTAATATACATTATTCTTAATTTTATTAATTTAAATTACAGTCTTCATTTCTGTACAATATTTACTCTCACCTCTCTTCCCTGAAAAAAGTCTATTTAATTTGCAACTGTATATGTAAAGTTGATTGAATTTTATTTTTCACTCTTATGTAAAACAACAACCATGCATAAAAAATATTATAATTATTATTTTTTTTAAAAATTTAATCCCAACATAATTAATTTCTACTTTATTTCTTTTTTTTTACTCTGTCAAACTTAATCTATTTATACTTAATCAACTTATTTCCATGTATTAGTCTCTCTCAAGCCAAACACTAAGTACTTGGTTAATAACATGTCATCAAGTACTAATAGTTTCATTTTAAAAAAACCATTCCTTAAATATGAGTTAAGTAAGTCTCACAAAAAAAATGTGACTTAAGTTGCCGTGTTTTAAAATTTAAAAAATTCTTCTCAATATCCATTTTGAAGAAGAAGAAACTTGTTTTAATCCTAATCAAAATATCATACATATAAATGTGATGAGAACTGAGGGAGATCTCATAAAAATAATCTGGAACTTTGAGTAGTATAATTAGGTTACTAATTATTTCTCAAACTACATAACTCAAAATGATTAATTTTGAAAAAGAGAAATAAATAAAAAAAAGTTAATTATTAGGGTTTTAATTGTCTATTTAGCACTCTATTTTAATTTTTTTTTCATTTATCTATTTTGTCTGAGGATGCCATAGAAATGGCGAGCTCTCTCCCATGCAAGTGCAACCTTTAACCGAGTTTTGTTCATTGAAACTGTGATTTCCTGCAATAACGAATCCCCTAATGACCGAATTGCACTCTCAAGACAATGCCGCGGTAGCTACCGGCGCTTCAACGGAAGAGTTAAGGGTTAGGGTAAGCTCCGACGGTAACGCATCGTCCGATCGATTCGCCTCGGAAAATGACGGCGACAAATTTGCTGGTTCCGATAACAGATCGCTGCTGTCAGAATTCGACGACTACGTGGCAGCTGAGAGACACGTGTCGCGGGATCTAGGGTTTGGGTTTGAAGTGGGTGACATGGTGTGGGGGAAGGTGAAATCTCACCCGTGGTGGCCCGGCCACATATACAACGAAGCGTTTGCGTCCCCTTCGGTGCGTCGCTTGAAGCGGGAGGGACACGTGTTGGTGGCGTTCTTCGGGGACAGCAGCTACGGCTGGTTTGAACCGGCGGAGCTTATTCCATTCGATGCGAATTTCGCGGAGAAATCACAGCAGACGAATGCGAGGACGTTTCTGAGGGCCGTGGAGGAGGCGGTGGATGAGGCTTGCCGGAGGCGTGGGCTTGGTTTAGCTTGCAGGTGTCGGAATACTGAAAATTTTAGGCCTACAAATGTTGAAGGGTATTTTTGTGTTGATGTGGAAGATTATGAGCCTGATGGGTTGTATTCTGATAGCCAGATTACGAAGGCAAGGGATAGTTTTGATCCCAGTGAGGCTCTTGCTTTCGTGAAGCAATTGGCGATTGCTCCACATGATGGTGGCCATGGGAGCATTGGATTCATTAACAATAAGGCTACCCTTTCGGCTTATCGGAAGGCGGTGTTTGAGCAGTTTGATGAGACTTATGCCCAGGCTTTTGGGGTGCAGCCTGTGCGAGCCACTCATCCTCGTATCAGTTCACTCGATCAACCTGGGACCGTGAGGCACGCTCCTAGAGGTATATATATATACATATATAGTGCTTCCTTTCAGGTTTATTTGTTATTGGAGACATATTGTATTTCGTTATTTTTTTCTATGTATTGTCTGTGTCATTGTTGACAGTGAATTTAATGACCAAATCTTTCTAGATCTTTGTGGTTTTGGAATAAAGCAGTTGAGTTGTTAGGAATGTACAATTCTTGGGAGTTAATACATACTCTTTGATGTTTAAGCATTAGACTCTGCTGGTCGTTGTTGTGCTGGAGATTGTTTGCCAACATTCTTAAACTGTAGAGGGTTGAATAGTTGTGATGTCTGTGTTTGGTGGTGGAATGTTATTTGTGTTTTTGAGTCTTTAACTAACTTTAGGTTGAAAGAGAGAGAAATGGATGGAAGAGATGCTCAAAACTGTGTGTATGGACTACACACACAAGGTCCAATTTATGTATGTTGATTCAATAAATACAAATATACTAATAGATGTTATTCTATATACATGGTATGGTATGCCTATAAATCATGTTGTAAATAATCGGATTCTAATTAGGTATCTTAACTACAAAGATCCTAATTAAACAAGGAAATAAGTCATAAAACGTTACAGAAGAATAAATCTTACGATCATCTAAGATACTCTAAAATGTTCTGGGATAATATCTTATATTTCTCATATTTCTAACGCTCCCTCAAGTTGAAGCTTACTAAATTTTGCTTCTTACAAGAAGTAATTTACTTCCCTGCAAATTTGAAAGTAAGAACATAAAATTTGACCATTATTAGCCTTTTAATTTTACATTTAAGCTCTTGTAGTATATCCCCTGACTTTTAATTCAAAGGCACTTCAATGTTAATGCTAGCTCTTCTGTTCTCTTTTTATTTTCAGCTCCTTTGAGCGGTCCACTGGTGATTGCAGAAGCTTTGGGTGGTGGGAAGAGCTCTACCAAATCTCTTAAAGTTAAGGAGGCTTCAAAGAAGGATAGATACCTTCTTAAGCGGAGAGATGATCCAAATAACTCTGTCCAATTAGCATACGAGGAGGACAATTTTGATGCCGCAAATAGTTATGTATTTCAGAAGAGGGCTCCAGCTGTGCCTGTGACACCTCATAAATTAGAAAAACAAGCAGACACAGGGTTTATTAGTCATGACAGTGCCGCTTCGATTTCAGATGCTAGAGAACATTTAAAAGGTCAGGTTCAACCAGATGGCTCTGGTCATTATTCTGCCATTTCCACAGATGCAAAGCCTCTTCTTGACAAAGCAAAGGAATCTTTTGAAGAAATGACCCACAACTTTGAACATGATAATGCTTTTAGTAAAAGCATGGTGCGGTCTGATTTGTCTGGGGAGTTGGCCACAGTTGATGAAATGTCTCAACCATCACATTTGGACAACCAAGTTTCTGTTGATGCTAAATATGAAGGGAATGCAAAATTGTCTGGACCATCTGATGATTTTAACCAAGTAGTGCAGGGACCCCTGACTGTTGCTGTTGGAGCAAATGACATGCATCAGCTTAAGAGCGAAAATAATGTATATGGTTCACGTGTTGAAGCAAAGCATAACAAAATTAGTGTGGTGAAGAAGATAAAAGTTCACAAGAGATCTGCTGGTGAGTTGAACTCTGAGACTTCTGCTATTGGAGAGAGAAAGAAGAAAAAGAAAAAGGATTTGAATTTAAGACCTGGAGCTGAGTTGAACTCTGAGATTTCTGCTGCTGGAGAGAGAAAGAAGAAAAAGAAAAAGGACTTAAATTTACAACCTACCTTAGGCTTTCCAGAGAAGCATTCTACGTTTGGGGAATCAGTTTCTGTAAAATCAATAGGAAAAGCTGTCTCAATTGATTTGGCTCCAAGAGAGGATTTTCCTTCAGAACATGTGGTGGTGGATGCTAATGCCCGAAATTTGCTGCCCATGGATACCACAGGAAATGCTAATGTGGAATTGCCACAACTTTTGGGTGATCTGCAGGCCCTTGCTTTGAACCCTTGTCATGGCATTGAAAGAAAGATCCCTGAATCTGTTCAGCTATTCTTTTTGCGTTTCAGGTCTCTTGTTTACCAGAAAAGCCTGTCTGTGTCTCTACCAACTGAAAATGAAGCTCCTGAAGTCCGTCTCACTAAATCTCCTTCCAGTCTCAGGACATCTGACAGTCCTGATGAGTATGTCAAAGCTTCTCAGATTGTAAAACCTGTGAAACATATTGTTCGGCCTGATGATCCTACAAAAGCTGGGCGGAAAAGGGCACCTTCTGATCGGCAAGATGAAATTGCTGTCAAGAGGTTGAAGAGAATCAAGGATTTAAAGGCTTTAGCGTCAGAAAAATCAGTGACCAGTCAGAAAACTTCTGAAGCCCGGCGAGAAGATGGCATTGAATCCATGTCCCAGGCTCCATCCAAGTTAGTGAAACTAGACTCAGTCAAGAAAGTGAACTCTCCGGCTAAGGCAGTTGAGCCCACAATGTTGATGATCAAATTTCCTCCTGAAACAACACTTCCGTCTATTCCAGAGCTGAAAGCAAGGTTTGCTCGCTTTGGCCCAATGGATCAATCAGGTTTCCGTCAATTTTGGAACTCATCAACTTGTCGAGTTGTTTTCTTGCACAAGGCTGATGCACAAGCTGCATATAAATACTCAATAGGAAATCAATCCTTATTTGGCAGTGCGGGTGTAAGGTGTTTCCTTAGAGAATCTGGGGATTCTGCTCCTGAAGTCTCTGAAGCTGCAAAGGGTAGGGCAGATGATGGTGGCAGTGAACTACCTCGGGTGAAGGATCCCACGGTGGTTCATTGCCTGGCATCAGCATCATCTATGCAACCTCTTCCTCAACCCATCCAGCTGAAGTCATGCCTAAAGAAATCTACAGGTGATGAGTCGGGTCTGGTTACGGGCAATGGAAGTAGTAGTAAAGGAAACTCTCGTGTAAAATTCATGTTAGGTGGGGAGGAAAGTAGTAAGGGAGAGCAAATAATGGTGGGTAATAGAAACAAGTTCAACAATGCTAGCTTTGCTGATACTGGCTCACCTACTGTTGCAACGGATTTGAATATTAAGAACGTTCAAAAGATGACATTACAACCCCCGTTGCCTAATGTTCCCCTTCCTACTCAGTTTTCGAAACCCCCTCAACATAATTTGCGTAATTCTGAACTGGCAATGGCAACCCGAAACAGTCCGAATTTTATTAACGCCACAGCATCAGCTACTGCAAGCACGGTTGATATATCACAGCAGATGATACACCTTTTGACGAGGTGCAGCGATGTTGTGACTAACTTGACGGGTTTATTGGGCTATGTGCCTTACCATCCGCTTTGACAAAATTTACTCTTCGCTGCTCCCTTTTCCATATCATTCATACATACACTACAAAAATTATGGAGTGGAATATTATGGATGGGCCAGTCTGTCTCAGATTTTGAGTTCCATAAATGTAAATGCAGTCATTCTAAGTAGCTATCTTATTAGGTAGGTAGCGTTTTCATTTATATTTAATAGATCACTTTGTGGGGTGGTTGATATATATCTTCTGTACGCCCTCTCCTGACTTTTTGTGTACCTTAGGCATCCTTTATGCTGTTATTGCCCGCATTCTTACATTTACATTTTGTGTTATTGCCAAATTAAGAATTACTGTGAGACGCTACAATCCCAACTATTCAATATAAACACATTTCTTTCCCAATTCTCATAGTTACACTAATAGTACTTGGTCCATGGGGATTACTTGAATTTACACGTTCTAATTTTTTTTTTCTATTTATCTATTAATTCTGTTTTAGGCAATGATGTTTTTTATCACTCTTAGTCTAAATATGAGTTATGTTTTTCTTGAGGTTTACTTCTTCTTTTACAATTTCACCATTCCCTCTGATAACTGAATTCTAGTATAACTGAATTCTAGTATTTAAATATTAATTGCTTATTCTTTTATAAATTTGTATTCAAATAAATTTTAATTTTCTCGTAAGCAGTTCTCAATAACATTCGGTATTCATCTGAAACAGATTTGTAGGTAATGACTTTTTGATTATTGTTTTTTTTTATAGAGGACTCTTTTATTTCGGCATAATAGGATTTAAAACGTAGATTTTATTAGGCTCACGATTACTCAAGATCTATTTAGATACCTATTTAAATTTATTTTGGCTTATGCTACTTACAGAGTAGCTTCTACTAAGTACCCCCTAGTCCCATGGGAGGACAAATTCATTCATTACATAATATGTTAAGGCAATTGTTTCCAGCATCCTATTAATTTTTTTAAATTTCACAAATGCCCTGGGCAGAATATTGAAAAGCGAGAAATTAGATTGTGTAGTTTTGTAAAAGTGCTGAAAATTAGTGCCGAGTGACGGGGGAGGAGCTATCAACGGAGGAACTAACAACGGTGACGGCTATGAAGAATGATGGCGAAGGAGCGGTCGAGGATCCTTCATTACGGAAAATTGTTTTTGTAAGTTTTTTACAGAAAAACTTTTCCGTAAAGCTTATAGAAAATATTTTCTATAATAATAAAAATGTCTTATGGAAAATCTTTTTATAGTAGAATAACTTTTTTATGAAAAATGTTTTTGGTAAGAAAATATTTTTATTATAGAAAACGTTTTTTTATAATAAGAAAATCCTTTTACAGAAAACGTTTTTTATAATAAGAAAATTCTTTTATAAAAAACGTTTGTTATAAAATTTCTCCTAGAAAAACGTTTTCCATAATTAAGTTTTTCGTAATAAAAGAATTTTTTTTTCTAAGAACTGTGTTGCAATGTGTATCCGTTGTTCCTTATTACTTCTTGGCCGTGGCACTGCTTGTCCACTATCACCCTTTGTAGCCGTTATTAGCTCTTCCGCCGTCACCAGCACCAATTTTCTGCACTTTCACAAGACTATACCACCTAATTTTTCTCTTTTAATATTCTGGCTAGGACATTTGTGAAATTAAAAAAAATTAATGGGTGTAGAAAGTAAATGTGGGGTGGAGGAAGCAATTGCCATATGTTAATAATTCATCCAAATATTAATCCAGAAATCACTTAAAATAACTTTAAACCCGTTATTCTAGTTTTTCCTTTTTTGCTATAACGTAACTGTTAAATGCGTGTTCTTTATTAAATTGTTCTTCTATTAACTTATCCCTATCCATAACTAATTATATATAATAAATGAAGAATTAAGTTATCAAGATTAATTGTAAGAGTTGCTTCTCATCTTAGCATTTCATTCTCTGGTAATTTGATTTCTAGAATTAATATATATAAATATTAAAAACACCTTTAACAAAAGATTGAGTGACACTTAAGTTTCAAGCAATAATCTTGCTAATTTCCTTTGAAAAAGAATAAAAATATTTTAAAATTTTCTTCTAACTCATCTTTCCTATGTTAATTTCTTATTATCCTTAAAACGGTTTTCTGTAAACTAGCTTAATCACAAAAACTCATAGGAACTTAATGAAGATCAAAGTAAATATTAGTAAATAAATGAATTCTTAACATTTGATGATTGAAGAAAAAAGTATTCAAACTTTTTAATGTGTGATGCGATACATGGGACCTACAAAACATGAGATTAAGAAGCTAATTGGATTGCCTAATATTTTCTAGTTTCTCTTGTTGAGTATTTTATACAAATTTGAATGAATTTAAGATGTCAAATTGGAGAATTTGAATTCTCCATTAAAGACTCTGAAAACACTTTTTTTAACTTTGAAATGTTGAGAAAGTTCGAGCCTTTCTATAAGCTCCAATCAATGATGGTTATTAAATATTGTCACATAAAAATTAAATCATATAAGGATGTGACATGTACATTATAAACCCTAATAATAATATTTAATAAAGATGATTATTTGTTATTATTAATGTAATAAATCTCCACCCTTCTTTGGATACATTTTAATTTGACTCTATTTGGGAGAAAAGTTAGAGTTTCTCCTTTGCATAAATTCATGTCTTCAATGGTGAATATTCTCATCAAGCATTTGCAACTAAATATACTTTATTTTATAATAGTTTTGATACATGTTGAAATCAGGCTTTACTAAGTCAAACAGATAATAACTGACTACTTCAAAAACAAATATGCAACTAATTACGTAACAGTTTTTAAAAAATTAAAATTAAAACATTT
>Ga0123340_1005621_pt1 | contig 11933 bp, 8 predicted proteins | sample SirMexnodulemix_FD_89961 | JGI IMG/M metagenome (GOLD analysis project Ga0123340, IMG submission 89961) | Root nodule microbial communities of legume samples collected from Mexico - Siratro Mexico nodule mix | ecosystem: Host-associated > Plants > Roots > Nodule | place: Mexico: Nepantla... | reverse complement strand
TAATTATCCCAATAAATAACTGAAGAAAATAAAAATAATAATCTACTCTATTTAGATAATCAGTTATTTCGACCAATAATCAATTCTCCAAATAGATAACAATTATCTTGAACAATTTTGAAAACATTTAATCTTTAACCTTTATAACTTTATTTCTTTAATTTTTTTCAATGTATAACATGTTCTTTAAAACGCACAAGCCCTTGACTTTATAAAACTTGATTTAGAAACTTAAACAAGTTATAAAAAACAAAAAATGTAACATATATAAGACATTGACTAATAGATTTTCAATTTCAATACTTTTAATTAGACCTCCAAAATTAATGGAACCGTTCTAAGACTATCTCATATAGTTTAACATCTAAATATGCACAAGGTTTAGAAAATTAATTCCAGAGATTTTTTCTTTAACAAACTCAATTAAGTTAACACAAAGACACTCTCACAACAACAACCTAGTCTTTGTGACAACGATAGACACTTACAACTAGCAACATCAATTTGTACTAATCCTCTCTTTATCAACCAACGTTAACCTAATCGAAATTCTTAAAACATCAATCTTTATAAACCAACAGAAACACAAGAGTCAAAACTTTAATAACAAGTAATTTCCCTATCGTGCATCAAACAAAACTGATCAGTATTTGGGCAATAGTTTTATATTAACTATTTAAATGGAAGAAAAATCATATAGAAATAAATTAATTTTATGTTTGTATCTCAAAAATGTAAATACTAAAGTTGTCCAATCTTATATTATAAAGCATTAATAATGAGTACCTAGATTGGTAGAACATAAAAAACTAGAAATCATATATGAATTGATGATATACATATATAGGTCCAAAAAGAAATGGAAGCGCTTTGTCTGACACGTAGATTGAAGCAGAATGAAACGAATGTACATCTTCCAAGCTATAACTCACAAGACATAGCATAAAAGAAACACCTTTTTCTTGTTCGATTTATGTGTTCAAACCTTAGATCCTCTCTCTCTGACACGCTCTCACTCTCTCTCTCATGTCATTCTTAGACGTGGACAACTCCTGCATCACAAAACTGGTTTGTTTCTCGTCTTTATCTCTGCAGTAAATTTTTTACTGTGATCTGCATATTCATCGTAATATTAATCAGAATTAACACTAAACATGTTTGGTTAATTTTTTTTTATTTGAGTATGCTTACCCTTCAGTTTCACCTCCTGTTCTTCTTCCTCATGCAGGTTTTTTTTTCTCTCTCTCTCTCTTTGTTTCTGCTGTTTCTTGGCTTGTGAAAGATTGAATCAATGATTTTTTCATCTGGGGTTTCTCTTTTTTTCTCTCTTTACCTGTTGTTTTGTTTCTTTTGATGATCATGTTGTGTTGATTAATATTTTTGGACCATTGTTTGAGCTAAAATCTGTCTTGATTCAATTTCAGTAATTAACGATTTGTTAGAGATCGTTGCCTTTTCTAGCTATAGTTTTGGGGTGATCAATTTCGTTTCCTTTTTTTTTCTTTTTCTTTTTCCCTCGTCATTGTCTGGAACAAAATCTGTTGTCGTTTAATGTTTTTAATATTCTGGGGACCTCTTTTTTTTCGAATCTTTTATTATGTTCAGGTTTGTCTCGTTTTGCCAGACATGCTTAGATGCGTATCTTTTAGTGTTTCTTATTACCGATTTGTTTATTGGTGCTTAACCTGTTTGATTGATTACGGAACTGTAATTCCTTCAGAGAACTATATGATTTCTTGAATATAATATTTGATTTTGATGCAACAGAAACTGTTTGAAGGCAGAGATTGTTGAGAAGATATTTGAAGAGGATGCTAAATATGTGTGTTGTAGAGGCTGTTTGATAGTGAATTGTGAATTTGTGTTGAAGTTAAGAATGGAATCTAGAATGTGAAGTGTTATTATCCATGATAGTTCTCAGTTATGGGGTTCTTAAACATAGAGAAGAGGTGGTTATATCCTTTCCTAGTGTGTTCTGCCATATGCATGCTCTTTGTAGTCTCATCCTTCAACATGGGTCTTGTCTCTTCAATTCACTCCATCAATTCACTGTTCTTCTTTCTCCCATCTCATCTACGTTCAAACCAGACTTCACAGCTTTTTGTGGAGAAGAAGGAGGAGAAGAAGGATTCTCCTACTCCTGCTCCGGCACCGGCTAAGCCTGGGACTCCTCGGTTTGCTTATTTGATTTCTGGTTCAAAGGGTGATTTGGAAAAGCTTTGGAGAACTCTCCATGCACTTTATCATCCACTAAACCATTATGTTGTTCATATGGACCTTGAATCCCCGGTAGAGGAAAGGAAAGAGATTGCACATAGAATTGAAAGACAACATGTCTTTGCTGAGGTTGGAAACGTTTATGTCATCCCAAAGTCTAACATGGTCACTTACCGAGGACCAACCATGGTTTCTAATACTCTTCATGCTTGTGCCATTCTGCTCAAGAGAAGTAAAGATTGGGATTGGTTCATTAATCTTAGTGCTTCAGACTATCCTCTTGTGACTCAGGATGGTTAGTTTATTATCCTACTTGGTTGTTTCTATTAGAATTTGTTCTTAGGATTGCAACTTTTGCTGCTCAATTATTGTAAGACTAATATGAATTTACAATTGTGCAGATCTACTATATACTTTTAAAGATTTAGATAGAGGCCTTAACTTCATTGAGCACACAAGTCAGTTAGGATGGAAGTTGTAAGTTCTTTCTTCTCTTAGTCACATGATACAAACTGCCTTGACGTAGATAATGAATTGTCCCCTCCCCCCATGACATATGAGACCTGTATTTACACATAATGATGAATGGAACCATATGCAGTGATAAAAGAGCAATGCCTTTAATTGTAGACCCCGGGCTTTACATGTCAACCAAATCTGATGTATTTTGGGTCGAACCTAAGAGACCTCTGCCAACAGCATTTAAACTATTCACTGGTTAGTTTTCTCCCTTTTAGTCTCTATTTCTTTGTCATTATTCACTTTTCTAAAGGTTAACACACAAATTTGGAGAACGATATAGTCTTAGTGAATGAAATCAGACATATGCTGTAGTCGTAGAGACTACTTTCGATAAGAAAGTGTATTTTAACATATGCTGATCCTATACAAATATATCAAATCCAAATCTGGCATTATTGCAGAAATATTTGACAGCATTATACTTTAAGATAATAGAAATTAAATTAAATATGTGCATATTTGATCCGGTAATGTAGAAATTAAATTAAGATTGCTACAGATACATTTTTAGGAATAATATGGCACGAGAATATAGCCTCATTAATGCATATATATGAATACGTTTTGAATGAATCAGACATGGGAAAACTACCAAATTACTTTAGCAGTATCACCTTGGTTCTGATATCTTGCTAAGTTATCTGGTTCATTTAATTTTCTTGAAGGACATGGCTTCTCAGGGCGGAATTGAAATGTATCCATCTGTATTTTAAATAACTTATGTTCTTACAATCCGGGAAATGTGCTTGTTTCATGAAAGATTCTCCGTTTGGGCTTTTGGACTAGGAAAAATTGTTTTGCCCTTTGTGGCTGAGGAGTGAAGACTTTTGAATCTTTAACCTTAAATCAAATAATTCCCTTTCTAGTCCATGTGCATTGCCGAATAACTGGTTCTGGTCTACCATCATTTTCCCACTTTCATTGTTATTTTATTTACTTGAGTTTAAAATCTAGGCACCTGACAGTATTAAATATCTTTACACCGTAAACCAGTGTTAAATCATGTAAGAGATGGTTTTTAAGATATACGTGATAGTTTTTTATTGGTTGACAGTGTAAAAGTCCTTACTTTGCTTTCTAAGATTTTGTGTTGAATTATTGTACACACATTGCAGGTTCAGCATGGATGGTTTTGTCACATGACTTTGTTGAATATATTATATGGGGATGGGACAATCTGCCAAGAACTCTTCTGATGTACTACGCTAATTTTCTGTCTTCCCCTGAAGGCTACTTTCAGACTGTTGCATGCAATGTGCCAGAGTTAGCTAAAACCATTGTCAATAATGACTTGCATTATATTTCCTGGGACAACCCTCCTAAACAGCACCCTCATGTCCTTACCATGAATGACTCAGACAAAATGATTGAAAGTGGTGCTGCCTTTGCTAGAAAATTTAGTCAAGATGATCCATCCTTGGATATGATTGATAAGAAAATTCTCCGTAGGAGAAATGGACTATTCCCTCTTGGTGGTTGGTGCACTGGAAAACCCAAATGTTCTGAGATTGGGAACATTTATAAACTCAAACCTGGTCCAGGGTCTCAAAGACTTCATCGCCTTGTCACAGGGCTAGTTTTGAAGGCTAAATCTGGTGAGGATCAGTGTAAATAGATCCTGTTGAGAACTTTTGTGGTTGTTGATGGAAGAGCTTAATAGATGAAGGTTGTGTTTATAACCAGATACATTAGTATTCCAGCACCTACTTGAAGGGAGACAAGTTTTTGATGTTAGAGTGAAATTGCACCTCATTCATAATATACCAAATCAATGATCATTCCCGAACTTAGCTGTAGTTAGTTGCCTCTCTGTGAAGTACCAAGGATGGCATGAGTCTCATCATTCTTTTTGTAGGACTTGTTTACTTAGAGGTAACACAATTTTTTTAGCTGCATCATGATCCAGGAATTTTATACATTTTTATTTATGTTTTCCATTACTTCATTTCTCACGGCTCACAATCTTTTTGATAGACAACAGATTTTGGATAATTTATTCATCATGATCAATGTTTCAGTTGATTATACACATCTGGCTTTTGTTTAATTATTCATTTTTCTCCAGTTTAGTAGCAATGGTTAACTGATATATTGTGACATGTTTAAACAATTTGGAAAAGATTTATGGGGGGAAGGAACGTAGGTTTTAGGTAACAAGCACAATCTTATCCATTCTTTTTGCTTATGTTCTGGTATGTCTCAGGTTATGACTTCTTATTAGGTAATAAAGTTGAACAACAATTTTTTTTTTCAGCTCTGGTGCATCTGTTTCAATTTATGAGATTTTCTGGAATCACATTCGTGTGAATATTATTTTTAGGATTTAGGAATATTGGTTTGATCAATGTTTAAAAAATCTAATTGGTTATACGTTTTAAGATTCTTAAGAATGTTTTTAAAATTTTAAAATAGAGATGTAATAAAAGTGATAAGCGGGTAAAAAACAAATTTCAGTTATATGAGAATACAACTTTTCCGTCATTCCTTGTGGGAATCATCATGAAGTAAATCACGCTGTAAATTGTTATTACTTTCCTGAAAATTAATATCTAGAAATATTTTTAAGGAAATTATAAAGAAACATTACAATTTTACATTCTGACGAGGTTTAAATCCATGAAACGCAGATCCTAGTTTGATTGCTGGGTTAGGTTTATTGAGGAAAAGGTAATGCAAAAATAGCAGTGGGAACTGGGAAGAAAGAAAATTCAGTTTCGCACTTCCTCTTCCTGCAAAGTTTAAGAGAATATGTTCTTTTCTTTCACTGTACAACGTTGCAAGAAAAACAGTACAACAGTAACCTAATTTATGTAGTACCCTGTAAACAAACGAATCATTAATTTCGCAACAGTTTTCCACCAATGTAGCAGGAGCATTGTTAGAATCTGGATGAAAATAATATTCAATAATATCTAGACGATATTTTAGAATGATTAAAAACATTCTAGACTATTTCTTAAGATTAATTTTCTTAAAAAATAACTAGTCAAAGAAGAAAATAGGAATATAACTATTTATAACTACCAATTCATTCAATAATGTTTTAATTAAAAAGCTTTAACCCACACATTAATCTTTGGCCAAATTTAGTCATCTAGTATGTCATACATAATAGGAAGTATTTTGGACTAGTTTGGACGAATTTCTACTGAAAACAGGAAAAAAAAAAAAAAAAAAAAAAAACTATTCATATGGTAAACTTAATTTAGTAAAACTGTTGGACCACTCTAGTCCGAAATATTCCAAAATACACTTACTAGCTTCCAAAAGTTACTTATAAAAACCATTAATGAATATATGTAACTGATTTTGTTATATCAAACTCAGATACTATTAAGAAAACTCAGCAACAATAATTAGTAACTTGTGTGTAATTTAAATTTAATTAATGGAGAAACTTCGTTAAAAACTAGATTATCTGTAGATATATCGAATTCTACACAAAAATAGTAGCTTCCACTAGGTGAATGTAGTACTATCAAATTGAACAATGATCATAAACGTAATAAAATCTGATATAGATTTTGACCTTCACTTTTTTTCCATGTGACACTATCTACAGGACTTCTTTTGTTTAGCAAGAGATCAACCTCACTCTTCTCTTTAACTGCTTCCGCTATGAACTACTAATGCAAAAAATTGTTATGTTACAACTTGCAAATAATAATCAAGGAATCTATATACTCCTTTGTATAGCATTTAGTGGCAACAGAAGCTAATCTTAAACAAAGGTTCTGTCACCTCATGCTCAGCAAACTTTGTATCATTTGTAGAATGCTGTGTAGAGGCCAACAACCTAAACCATCTCCAGAATTTTCACATTCCCTGTGGAATTTGCGGCCAGCAAGGTGGATGACTGACCCCGCCAACAAACCGACGATACGAACTGCGCCGCGTCGTCGACTTCATTACCGGAAAGAGGGTCTGTGTTCTGAAACTTGAATGACAGAGCAGGCATGGGGAAGGCTTTGTGGTATATGAACACCTGGTCCACACAGAAGATTACCTTCAGTAGTACTGTAAAACCAACAGCAAAACTAATAGATAGATAAGCAACATGATTGAAATACCTCATTTGTCTCTGAACCAGTGGCAATGTAACCATCAGATACTGATAATCCCACAAAGTTCTGCAACAACGGGAAGATGCATCAGCAAGATAATATATAATGCCTCAAAACTGAAAAAAGTATCATAAAAATTGTATGGAAATTAATACTTAAATGACCTCAACTTTGAATATAATTTTTGGTGCATAGACACACACAGGTCCATGAACAAGGATTAATGCAAAAGTCCTTATGACTGAGAGAACTCATGACAGTAAAAACACAAATCACTTTTGTGAAAAGATGTACCTTAACATTTACGTGACCTGTGAATGATTGAATCGGTGTGTCTATAACTCGAGATGCACATGCAGACAAATCCCAAAGCTTTAAAGTGTTATCTGTGGAAGCTGAGACAAGGTTCACAGTGTCTACAAACTTGATGTAGCTGACAGTCTTGTTATGTCCAACCAAAGTACACAGTGGCATTTTAAGGTTGCGAAGATCATAGTAATATATTCGATGATCTGCTGAACCAAACGCAAGGTAACGACAAGAATCTAGAGGGAACTGAACACAGCATACATTTGCCTTGGTTTTGATGGTACCAACACTAACTCCCTGCAGAAACATCCCAGGTGAGAGAAACAACTCATTACACATCCAGCATAATATACATAAAACATGCAACAGATGACTGCAGTACGTTTAGTTTCAAAGCTGACATCCACCAAGTGCAAAAATGGAATTGCCTGATTGATACTCCATAGCTTGACGGAACCATCATCGCTGCCACTTGCCAACATTGTCGGGTCTGCTGACGAGAAATCGATGGACCACACACGCCGCTCGTGCTCCCTCATCTCATGGAGTACTTGACTTCTTGTCACATCCCATAACTGAACAAGAAGAGAAGTTACAATATTGTTGTACACACCACAAACAATTCTTGCATGGCAATGGACTTACCTGCACAACACCTTCAAAGTTGCTTGAAGCAATTTGACTTTTGATGTATGCATTCCAACATAAACTGCTTAACTTTGACCTGCTAGACATCTCCACAACTGGATAGTGGATATCTCGATCCTCATTTATGATTGAATCACATTCAAACACTTTGATTTTCTTATTCACACCGGCAGTAGCGAAAAATTCTCCATCGCGATCGAAACTGAGTGAGCATACCAGGTTGGATGCATGCAAAAGATCCCCTTGCTTTAGGTCAGCCTTAACCTTTATCTTACTGAATGATAAATACTTGCACAAACCCTCAAGAAAAGGATTTATCCAAGCACTTGCACCCTCCCTGCACTGCTCTTTTGATTTCAAGTCATTGATGCAACTTCTTTCAGTCAAAACAACAGACCCTCTACCATCACTTGTTACAGGAGGATGCCTAGTCACCAGTTTCCCAGAGGAATAGGCCGGTCTACATCGTGTTAAAAAGTATGCTGACTCAAGTTTCTTAAAGTTCTTCATTAGCCGCGAACTTTTTGAAAGAAAACCTCCATTACTCTTCTGATCATCTCCTCCATCATCATCGTCATCATCATCACATTCCTCAATGTTTTTAACATGTGGCCCTAGTCTGACTCGTTTTCTAGTCCCTAGATATGCAGAATCCTCACTGTCAACAATTGTCATTGATGGGAAACTTGATGCTGAACGATCATCACTCCCCAGTTCAGTACCAGTAATCTGTTTAAATCTAATTTGCTGCTTACTCACTTCTTCAATATCCGAGGACAGAAAAGAGATAGTGTGTTGCAACTTCTCAGCAACTTCCTGTTTTCTCTGTTGAAGTAATAAAAGGAATTCTAGCAGCAACTCCTTATCTTCTATCCTTTGTCTCAGCTCTATTGCTGCTTCACGTTCTTCCAGATCATCTCTTTGTTCATTAAGGAACTCGCTCTGCAACAACTCCCTGCAACACAAGTCAACATTTGATTAAAAAAATATGTAATGTTTTTTACAGGATTAAAAATGGACACTAGATGTATCCATGTAGCATGTGGTGCAAAAGGTTGTTGATTCTTCATATGAGACAAAAGCCAATTAAAGCTTCAAATTCACATGAATGCTTATAGAGAGAAATATTACAAAAAATCTTATTTTGGGTAGAAATTCCTAAAATATTTCAACAAGTAAGCAAATGCAATACAATATTGTCATATTTGTTTTAGCAAATGATTTATTACCTATCTTCCACCTTCAACAAAATTGTAAATATCAGATACAAAACTTCTTAACAAAACTAATTCAATCCAACACAGCAAGATTAGTGCAAATGTTACCACAAACTCATGCTCATCCTATATTATCATTGAATATTTAATTAGTTTCTGGAATAGACACTTCATAGTGGCCTTGCATCTGAGGGATAGGTAAATCAGAGACATTTTGAAGCTTATATAATCTCCGGAATTTAATGTAGAAATTAAATTCAAAATAAATTGCCAATTAGCAGGATCAAAAACTTATAGGATCTCATAAATTGTAGAATTGGAAAACAAAAAGAGATAAGAAAACCAGGCATTCAAATGGCAGATAATTGGGACATATCACAAACAAGTTGGAATTTGGTTATGTAATATGAAAAAAGTAAAAACCATGTGATGAAGATAATTACCCCAGTGTTGGACGACTACTAGGGTCAGGATGCAGTAACCATAAGCAAAAAGAAGCTTCTTTGGGCCACTTAAGAAGTAACTGTGGAGGAAGAACCCTATGTCTAAGGCTAGACATGGTTCTACTCTTTTCTTCTCTTGAGCTTAGGGGACAAAATAGCTGGTCACATGCAAGATAATAGAATTAGAGAACATAAAAATGTAAATAGGGACTTTCAACACTCTATCTCACATCCATTGTATAACAACAAAGTGAAGAAGATAAAGTGTATCAAAGCACCCTATTAAAATACAAGAACTTAAGAGTTGTACAGTTTCTGTTATGAACCTCAAAAAGAAGAACCCCCAACCGATAAACATCTGAAGCACAAGAACTAGAGTCAGCAACCTCTTCAGGACTAGTGTACCAACTCATCTCCATTAGCAGTATCTGCTTCATTGGAAATGATTGCTTCTTTCCTTCTACTTCTTCATCCTTCCTCCTATCTTTCATTTTATTTTCTTCTGTTTCTTCTATCAAAGATGCACGAGCTGCATACACAGCACTCGACAGCATGCAACTAGAATCTGACCGAGCAGTAGTTGTAGAAGTCTTGACAGGCACAAAATCTTCACTTCCCAAGCTCTGATGATGCATATCATGGGGACACAGAGATGTTGGAGTTTTGATCTCACCACCTTGGTTGTTCAATCCTTCTCCTAAAGAATCCGAGCCAGTATCTGAACAAGATGCTGATTCAATAAACGAGATATGGTTGAAAGAGGACATGACAAAACATGAAGGCCTCACATTATGAACTACAACTCCTTGAGAATGCGCTACACTAACAATTTCTACTATTTGCCTAAATATGTGCAAGCATTCAAAGGCATCCACCGATCGTTCGGGTTTATCCAACCACTGCCTCAGGCTAATATCACCCCATTCCACAGCACCATAAAAGGGGTCAACCTCCACTTCATCTTCACACAACCCAGAAAACCCACCACCCAAAGTTTTAGCTTGATCACCTTGAGCCAACACAACCCTTTCTCTTTCCTTCTTAAACCCCGAATCCTGCGATCCCTCACCCGAGAAGGGGTTCCTTTCAGGATAATGAACCCTTTGGTTCCTATCCGAAACTCCAGAACTATTCAAAGCCCTGGAACTGCCAGAATTCTGAAAAGCAGACCCTGAAGAACCCTCCATCTTTATCCAGTTAGAGTTGCATGTAGGCCAAGCACAACAACACATCCAAAAACTATGATCCTCCACCACTCTTGCACCTCCACCATCACCATTACAACTCAAAACTCATTTCCCTCCCTCCACAAAAACCACAAAGCCCCTTATCAAAATCTACCTCTCAGCCTTTTCACGATCACAACTTCCTGTGGAGTCAGCACCACGAAACCACAAACTCTTCAGTATGCAACCCTATCCCTTTAAACAAAAACCAATATATATTTAGATAACTAAAGCACAAAAAAAGGCAATTTTTTTAACAGGGACGATTAAAATTCAGGAAACCAACCAAAGCAAACCAAAAGAAAAAGATACATAGACTCTTCCACAAAGGTTAAAGGTTCCTCAACTCCAACACTAGAGAAAACACACAAAGACCCACCAAAAAAAGCACCAAACTTTATCCAAACTGATCAAAATCTCCCACCACCCACCTTAGTAAATGGGCAGATAGAGAGACACACGTTGTAGAGACACAGACAAAGAGAGAAAGAAGAAGAGACACAGAGAGAGAGAGAGAGAGAGAGGTGTACCAATGACACCATAGGAGGATCTCCTGTTTCTGCTAGGCCAACCTCGCAACAGAACCACACAACAAAAACTTTCTACTTGCACACAAGCACACTGAACCTCCACAGCCTCATAAATTCCAAACATTTTTCTTATTATAAGAAAATCACAAAAAAAAGAAAAAAAAAAAACACTAACAATAAAAAAATAAAACAAAGTACAGAACAAACAAGACCTCCCCCACACCAACAACAGTAACAATAATATTAAAAAAACTGATAATGGAATAAAGAAAATGTTTTAGAATTAAGAAAAGTAAAGTTTTGCCGTATTTTGCATACTCTTTAACCTCTCATCGCAGCCTCACTTTGTTTCCACGTTGGGTATCTATTATTTTGTTACCCTTTTGAGCATCGAGTTAAGGACTCTGCCTTTCATGTCCTCTTCATCTTCGTTATCTTCCCCTTCCTTCATACGTGGCTCTACCATAGCCTCAAAGGGTTCTATGAGAGAGACTCTTTTTTATTATTATATCATCTTTCAAATTCCCACAAAGTCACGCACACATATATTATTTTATTAAGATTCTGCTAAAAGTACTATACTTTCCTATAATCATTGTTCTTTCTTTCTAATAACATTTTTTTATTGAGATTTTTCTCCTATATACTTTTTATTTACTCATTCATGATAAACAGTTTAAGAATATAATAAACATAAATTAATATTGTAAATATTAGAAAGTTACTTTAAATTTAATTTATTTTTATAAAATAAACT
>Ga0123340_1005620_pt1 | contig 11935 bp, 10 predicted proteins | sample SirMexnodulemix_FD_89961 | JGI IMG/M metagenome (GOLD analysis project Ga0123340, IMG submission 89961) | Root nodule microbial communities of legume samples collected from Mexico - Siratro Mexico nodule mix | ecosystem: Host-associated > Plants > Roots > Nodule | place: Mexico: Nepantla... | reverse complement strand
TATATATATATATATATATATATATATAAATATATATTTTAATTTTATGTCATTTTATTGATTTTTGTTTTAAATTTGAATAAAGAGAAAGGACCATGGTCAAAAATGGAAGAAAAGTTTTCATGTTTCCAAAGGAAAGAGAACAGAGCGGGTTTTGAAATTTGAGAGGCATTTGGTTGATTAGAGAGAGACAGAGAGAGGAAGCATAGCATCCATGGATGTGGAGGACTGGGATTTGAGTGCAGAGGACCTCGATTCTCTTGAAAGAGACGCTTTCCAGAAGATTGCTCAACTACGCAACCCTCCTCCTCCATCTTCTCCGCAGCACCAACGTCACAATTCTGCAACGAATAGTTTCCCACCAAAACCCCTTCCCAATTTGCGTCCCCAAACTGTAAAGTTATTATCTTTCTCATTACCGTTACTTTTTGTGCCATGGGCACTTCTGTGTTTTTTTTATGTCCTTTATAAGGTTAACTTAGTAGTTTTGATGTTAAGTATTCTCATGCCTATGTTATGTCCCATTTAAAATGAAACACCTTGGAGGAACAAGCACAAGCTGTTTGACACTACTATGATCATAACTAGCATTTCACTTTATTTTTATGAATTATAAAGTATATATGACATTTTGGGGTAGGAATATTGCTTTGTGTCTTAGTTTGATTGCTTTAATCCAGGTTGGTGCTTCGTCTCAGGGAGCAAGAGCATTGCCCACGTCATTGAAATCAGGGACAAACAATGGTGTGCTTACTGTCTTTTGCACCATTTACTAAGTCACCCTTCCTCTCTTAATATATCTTCTGTCTTTTTCTTTTGATTTGTTTATTCATCATTTCTTGTTGGTACATTATGTTCAATGGTCTGTGAGAGTTTTTATTTGCCTGCTGTAATTTGCCATGGTGATGGTGATTTGTTGGTGTTTGTTTTGTTTATCGGAATTTATGTGTTGCAGACGAACGTTCCAAGAGAGGACTGATAAAGTTTTCTGTCAAATTTTTTCTTCATTCCAGTGGAAATATTGCAGCAAAGTTTCAATATGACCAGGTTTTATTTACTAAACTTCTTGCAGTGTATTGATTTTCTTATTCAATTTTGAATCCTTCATAAACAAGGCTTTGTCTTTGTTTGACCATCTAAATGTGTCAATGTAGACCTCTGGGCTCATACTTTGGGCTTTGTTTTACATCAGGTAGTAGTAGCTGCTTTTCGAAAAATCCCTAATTCTTCTTGGAATGCAAAGGAACGGTGTGTTTCTCCACCCTTCATCCAATTTGTGTGTTTGTGCACTGGACACCAGTGTGAGCATGTGCTAGTTTTCTGGATTGGCTACTTTGTAGCATTAGCCATATGAACTTTGAGCTTGCAGGTTATGGGTATTCCCACTATCTTCCTTGTCAGAAGCGGAGAAGTTTCTTGGAGAAGTATCAGGTTATAATATTCAGGTAATGGCTGCTTCCTTGTTTCCTTTTCTTTGTAGTTATGAAATTGATGTTAGTATGCTACTATCTACCATCATAAGAGAAACAATCTTGACATTCACAATTTTTCTTTTCATAATAATTTTGTTACCTTGAGTGTGAATCTTGGATCAATAGTAAGATTGATACCAGTGGCTTCATTTGTGAGGGAGGGCTTGCGTGCTTGTGTCCCTCTTCTGATTATCAAAGAACAATCCTCCATTTTCTCTTATTTTTTTGTGATTTGTTTAACTTGTACATTTAAAGTTTAGGCTTTGTCCGATTGAGGATATCTATGTAACTTTTGCACGCACTTAATAATTGAATGTGGTTAGATAAGAAGTCTGAGAGAAATCTTTTGAAGGTGTTTTGTATCTTTGATGATTGTACTGGCTGTTTGCATGTAAGATAGTGAGTGGTCTTTTTTGGAGCTTCCTTTTTCCTTTTGTTAACTAATTGGATGTTTTATGTTTCTTCTGAATTATTTTGTATGGAGAGAAACTATTACACGAGTTTCAAATCTTTTCTTTGTAGATTAGAGGAAATCCATGATGTATATGTTTGGCCTGAATTCTACTATAATTTTTGGGTTTCCTTTTTTTTTTATTTTATATTTGCTTCAAGGCATTTTCCCTCTTTTGTCTCTTGCCAATTACAACTTTCTTCTTCTTGTGCAACCCTGTTTATTTACCCTTGGATGCTTTAATAATGGAAAGGCAGATTATTGAAAAAGAAAAGCATCCTATGTGGATAATAGGACTAGGATATTCAAAGGTTGGATCTGGGATCACTGATTCTGTAAATGTTTATTCATTGAGTGAGAAAAACATGATATCCTAGAGTAAGCTTGTATAATCGATTTTTATGTTTAAGTTTGTGGTTTTTTTGACATTATTTTGTTTCTTAACTTCATCTCTGTATCTTTTTGTTTTCTTCATTTATTTAAATAATTTTACAGGTTGAAAACTTAGATCCCTTAGTGCAACGTGCCATTGCAGCAGCTTCTGCAGTTCCAGATCTTCAAGGTATATACTGAATACTTTCATTATCAATTTGTTCTCTCTTTTCTAGGTTCTACTTTGTGCTTTCTTTTTTTATGAAAATTTCTGAAGTTGATATTTTTGGCTGCTTTACTGAAAGATCGGTACTACAAGATCCCTAGTTATATTGAATCGAAGCTATTGCCATTTCAGCGAGAAGGAGTTAGGTATGTAGTGACCTGCTCACTTTTTTCTCTCTCACCATCCCCATAAATATGGATCAGTATGGTTATTGTCTTTTATTTTCCTTGTCTATATGTTTTTTCCTCTCATGCATTCATTTTAGTTACTATTTATTATTTGTTTTCAGGTTTATATTGCAGCATGGGGGACGTGTTATCTTAGCAGATGAAATGGGACTAGGGAAAACATTACAAGTAATTCACTGTCTAAAATTAAATTATTTCCATACTTGCACTGTGCCTCATGGTGCATAGCAGTGTTTTGCTTCTTTAAAACAAACATTCAATTGTTTGTGGTGAAAATAAAATGTTGGCAGGATTTCTGCTTTTCTAATATCTATTGTGGGGTCATAAATTTGGTTAATTATTTTTCTTCTGTAAATAAAAAAAGAATTGCATCTCAATGTCTTGGATGTTAATTGACTCACGATAGAAATCATCCATAATGATTCAGTAATATGTCTAACTTAAATAACAACAGTACACATAAATACATTACAGTTACAGTAGCACTGGTGTAGTAGTGAGTAGCAGATAGATGAGATGATGGTGGAAGTGAGGGCCTTAGATTTTATTAAGTTTCATTCATAAAATTACAAAAATGGCCTTCATTTTTATTTAATAAAATTGATTTGCATGTTTCATTTTGCAGGCCATTGCTGTAGCTTCATGCGTTCAGGAGTCGTGGCCTGTTCTCATAATTGCACCATCTTCATTACGCTTGCAATGGGCTTCTGTAAGAATTACATTTTTTTCATTTAATAGAACACATTTGGAAGGTTAATTTATGCTCCCTGTTTTGGTTTATTTCAGATGATTCAACAATGGCTGAATATTCCTTCATCAGATATACTCGTATGCTATTCATGATCTCTTTATCAAATTTTATGCATTGTTTGTTCCCTTTGGTTTGTAGAGAAAACTCTATAAGATCCTTTTTTTGGTTGTTCAAGGTTTTTATTCTGATAAAGTATATAATTTACTTTTGCATTCTGAATTGTCTTATGATAAAGTAGATTGTCTTATCTCAAAGTGGTGGATCAAATAGAGGAGGTTTCAATATCGTATCTTCAAGTGCCAAAAACAGCATTCGTCTGGATGGACTATTCAACATTATCTCATACGATTTGGTGCCAAAGCTACAAAATATGCTTATGACATGTGACTTTAAGGTTAGCACCTTAATGTTATCTAATTTTTCTGAATTTCACTGTGGTTCCTATGTCTTTATCTTAGTCATATATCAGTCTTTGATTTTAACCATTCCTTGAAGGCTGAGTACAATTAATGGAGGAAGTCATCTATATATTATTGCAATCAAAGTGTTGAAAATTTGAAATACATTTGATGAAGTATTTCATTTTTGTAAACTAAGAGTCATTATGATCAGCAGGGTACTAAGCTATTAAGCAGTGTGTTTATTTGACAATGGGTTGTTAAATAGAAATTGTAGCTTGTGTACTGGACTCTTTCTTGGTAGAGCATCTTGTAGTGGACGGTCTGGTGGAGTGGTAGACTGGATAGTGTTTGTAATCATTGTTCTGTTAGTTTTCTTTTTCTGTTCTAACTAACTGTGTATCTATACTTTCTGGTCCCCTTTATAAGGTTGATATGTATACGGCCATAAGTGATGCTTCTACAGTAATTGACGGTTACTGTGTTCTTTTTGCATCTCTTCTCTACTTGGTAATACGAGACTTGTTTTTGTCTCCATTCGTTTGATTGTTTTCTGTGCATTGTTCTTTCATTGTGTTTACTTTGTGCTCTTCTGCACAACAGAAATGCTATATAGATTGATGAAAGCTGTGGAGGAGATACAATATTTACTATTTCCCCCTTCTTTGGGTCTTTGGCTGGGAATTCAATTAGTTATTGATTATTACATGAAATGACTTCCATTATCCACTCAAACCAATTATTTGATAATGATGATGGTATTTGTTTTACATGGTATCATTGGTTTGAGGTTGCACGTGATTTTAAGAGTATCTAGCAACTATTGCAATCCTGAACCGAAAATAGTGAATACACAAATCATTTTTTTTTCTTTTGTTCAATTTTGGTCTCTTGCCCTTTTGGTATACCTTTTTTGGATAAAAGTAAAATGATTTGATCAAGGGGCTAAATAGTATTTATTTTTATATTTCAGCGTCCCTTTAATTATTGTGTTTGAAGAATCAAAGCTTTTCCTGAATTTATGTCTGGGACAATAATTCTTTGCCTGCATACATGGTAAAAATTGCTCCAATTATTGCTGATAAAGCACACTCTTATTATGAACTATTTTTATTCAGGTTGTGATTGCTGATGAATCACATTTTCTGAAAAATGCCCAGGCAAAGAGGACAACTGCTTCTCTTCCTGTCATAAAGGTATTCACTCATTTTAAAAGGACAATTACATATATACCTATATCTAAATTTCATGTTAAACAGACACAGAAAACATATAAGGAAAAGATAAAAGATGAAGGGAGAGAATTGAATGGATACTTAGACAGGAGAACAAGAAAAAATAAGTCTATTGGGTCTACAGAAGCATATGAAAAGGGTCTAGTACTCTGCACCCTTGTTCCCCTCCTCCCCTAAAAGAAGTCTGATTTCATATGTGAAACTAAAAAGTAAATTTTGTTTTAGCTTCAATTTCAGTGTAGACTGTCTGCGGTAGAGTTTCCTCTGTCAAGTTCTCGTGCTTTCTTTGACTACAAAGTATTGTGAAATTTTCAGAAAGCTCAATATGCATTATTGCTTAGTGGAACACCTGCTTTATCCCGACCAATTGAACTATTCAAGCAGGTAACCTTTTTTTTATGTCTATTTAGGTTTAATACCTCATTAGTGTTTGGCATACCGGAGTATACATTTTAATAATCTGATTGAAATTGTGCTCTAGCTGGAAGCTTTGTATCCTGATGTATATAAGAATGTTCATGAATATGGCAACCGGTATTGCAAGGGTGTAAGCCATCTCTTCATTACTGATAAAATTCTTTTTATTAGCCACTTTTTCTTTTGCTTTTAATGGATGAGCATTCATGCTGCCATTATTACATGGATCTTCCAGGGATTTTTTGGACTTTATCAAGGTGCAAGTAACCATGAAGAGTTGCACAACTTGATGAAGGCAACGGTGCTCATTCGCAGGCTTAAAAATGATGTTCTTTCTCAACTTCCTGTAAAGCGCCGACAACAAGTGTGTATATTTATCGCCATTTGTTCTCTGCAACATTTTATGTCCTGTCGTGCACACTTTTGATTGTTTATTTCAATCTGTGCACACTAATTTTCTATGGAACTTTAGAATTGATTATTGTATTTGTTTGGTAACTGATTCACAGGTCTTCCTAGACTTGTCTGACAAGGACATGAAGCAAATTAATGCTTTATTTCGTGAGGTAATTTAACATATCTGCTGTTCTTCTTTGTCTTTAGAATTGATTTTCAACTCAAACAAGTGATTTGACTTCCTTTGGCTAGACTGTTAGTTGCTTAATGCACATATTATGAGCAATTTACTTAATATGCTTTTGCTAATAAATGAAATGCAGTATAGTCTGTGATATAGAAAACTGATATCTTCTTTTACTTACGAAATTGGTAAGAAATTTGCTCCAAGTTTTACCAAGATCTGTAGTGGTAGTTGTTATATATATATATATATATATATATAAAACAAAAAAGCTGACCGATATTGATTTTTCTCCTGCAGTTGGAGATAGTAAAAGCCAAAATTAAGGCTGCGAAATCACAAGAGGAGGCAGAATCACTCAAGTTTACTCAAAAGAATATAATTAACAAGGTATTAATGGAATGAGATCTGCCCACAATTTCAGGTTGCGCTATTTGTTTGAAAAATTGTTGCTATTTCCTAGACGTAGAACATATGTTTATTGTTTATTTTCTGCAATTCATGCTCCGTCTCTGTATGTGGGGCAAATTTAAAATTTGACTGGTTGTGATTAAACAGAGAATTTTGATTCATTCAATTCCAGATATATACTGATTCTGCAGAAGCCAAGATTCCATCTGTTCTTGATTATGTTGGAACTGTCATTGAGGTACTCCTCTCCTTCTCCTCGTTGCTGCAATGGAAGATTAATACTTTCAACATGATCCATAAGATCTTTTTTCTGCTTTCTTTTTCTGAGTACACTTGCATATATGATGTTTAGTTGTTATCTAATCTCATGCTATTCGATTTTGGTTAAATTTGTCGTTCTGTATTGCTTTTATTGTAAAGATGCCCTTTAACACTGACTATAGGTTGATCATTTGAATGAATATTGTAGAGTAAGCTAACTGAGTATTAATGGAACTTTCGTATCCAGTCTTATAATCTTGATTCTACGGGAACATATAAGATAATGTTGTGTTGCATATCCTTAGTTTTGATAATGACAAGCTCCAAGCTGTAGCCTGTGTTCAATTCTCTGTTAGAAAGTATTGTGGTGATAAAGATTCTGAGAAAGAAAAAAATGGAGAACTTTTAGTTGATAATTATAGTCCCGAGTCCTTAAGGTTGCTTCCCTGTAAGTTGTATCTCTACATCATTGATTCTGGGTCTCAAGTATTATGCTGCAGAAAATGGCAGTTTATGAATCATGATGCTTTGTTGTGCCTGCCACCAGGCTATTGGTCACAGTGTACTGAGAAATTGTTGCCAAACTATACATTAATTGTATACCAGAATAGAGGTGAACAGATCGTTGTTGAGTCGATTGATTTATCTCGTGCTTAACCCCTAACCAAATGAGTATAATTAATTGAAAAGGATGGCATCTTCAGTTTTTTCATCTTAATATTTCTTAATTTGGGTTGTTGATCATTCGAAGTGGTAATGTCATGCTTCCTAATTGTCGCAGGCAGGTTGCAAGTTTCTTATATTTGCACACCATCAGCCAATGATTGATTCAATACACGAGTTTCTTCTTGTAAGTCCACTTAAATATTATGCATCTCATCATGAAACGGTAAAGTCTCATAAAACTGTTCAAAATTTCCAGAAGAAAAAAGTGGGTTGCATCCGGATTGATGGAGGTACACCTGCTGCTTCCAGGCAACAATTGGTCACTGAGTTTCAGGAAAAAGATTCTATAAAAGCAGCAGTGGTATGGTAATTTTTGTTACGAACATCCTTGTAATTATTTTTCTGTTGACTTTATTGAACTCTTTGCTAGCGTGGACTATAATTCTGGCGTAAAATATGGTTCAATTTGAGTTAATGAATTTCTGTTGATATGTCTGCAGCTATCTATTAAAGCTGGAGGCGTTGGGTTAACTTTAACTGCTGCCAGTACAGTAATCTTTGCAGAATTGTCTTGGACTCCGGGTGACCTAATTCAGGCTGAAGACCGTGCTCATAGAATTGGCCAGGTATCCTCGAACATGGGTGTTGTTTAGTAGAAAGAGAGATGAAAAAAATAGATACAAACCCCCTTGGTAATTCAGATAACGAATCAATAGTACTAGCATAGCATGATAACATTATGAAACCATGGCAATCTCGGAAAAAATATTGTGAGATATCTCCATATAGAAAAGTTCTTCCATTGTGGCTGATTCTTAGTAGGCAAGGTGCTATGATGTTCTGATGACTCTTTCACTTTCTTTTTAGGTGTCTTCAGTAAATATATACTACTTGCTTGCAAATGACACGGTTGATGACATCATATGGTGTGTTTTGTGCTTTTCTGCTGTTATCTTAAGCTTGGTGGTTGGTACTGACTTGATTTCTTAGATGTGTTAATAATATTATACTTTTTTCACTTCTTAGGGACGTAGTACAAAGCAAACTGGAAAATCTGGGGCAGGTAAATCTCAATTTTTTAGGAAGTCTCTATCATAATGAGATTAATTATATATTCAGTTTCTATATAGTAAAAGGATATGGAGGTCCAAGTTATGGTTTATCTTTCTACCCTTTAAATAAGATTTAAACCCAAGTCATTAGTGATAGTTTGGATTGATCCTTTTAAGATGCATTCTGAATTTAAGTTATTGAAACAGATGTTAGACGGTCATGAAAAGGCCTTGGAGGTCTCAGCTAGTCTGCCAGAGAATAGCCCTTCAAAGCAGAAAACTCTGGATCAGTTTATTAGAAGACCTGAAAACATGGATAGCCCTTCAAAGCAGAAAACACTAGACGAGTTTGTTAAAAGATGTGATAACATGGATAGGTTGGAACATGAGCCCAACCTCAAACGTCCCCGAAACTGACCCTTGAAACGGTAAGCAAATTTTTTCCTGCTTATACATGTTTGCATCACTACTTACAGGTGTAATCTGGATTGGTTTTTACAATGCTTGAGCATGTCACCATAAATCCCAATAAATATTTCTTTAAAAATTTAACAACAGGTGCTCAAAGTGGAGTACAATTATCGCACGCTGGCACCCTTGCTCGTCCCATGAGAAGAGGGGCTTCTAAAGCAGGAGTGTGTAGCTTGTCAGCACAGTTTACAACTCTTAAACTATGCAGCTGGTGCCGAAGGGACTTCACGTTGTTGCAGAATATGCATGGGATGAAATCAAGTTTCTCAACAGATTTAGGCTTCAGATTTCCTTTAACATCTTGTTCCCATCAGTTTTTAGTGGGACATGTACAGTGTACAATATCATGAATGAAGCTTGTAAATTGTTTTCCTCAATGCAAATTTTGATAACATTGCCATGTCACGTGTGATATTTAATTTTCTACTAAGAAGTTAAGAACTTGAGTTTTGTAAAAGCTCTTGTACGAGTAATGAACAAATTTGGTTGTATAGTCACGTTGAGATTGGTTTAAATTACTCGTTTGATCTCTACAGTCAAACGAAATTAAATCTTATTTAATGGTTATAGGTATAATTCTTATTCTCCTTCAATCTTAAATAATTTTTAAACAATGAAAACTAAAAGAGATTATAAATGATACAATGAGTAAAGACTAGAAAATGATTTTTAATATAACTAGAAAGATTAAGTAAACCTATAATTTAATGTTAAATATACTATATGTTCGAAATTAAGGGCGGAGTGGAACGATTAATTGCTGCTAAATTATAGTGCAAGAGTTAAACAATGGAACGACATTCTAATAAAAAAGGAAAGGAATCATTATCATATCAACTAGTTTATATATTACAAACATGAACAATTCGAAAAAACCATTGTTAATAATGTTTCCTCCTCCACATACGAGCTACGTGTATATATACATTTACAAATAGCACACCAGTCGTTTCCACAACATCAAGTACTTGCACCTGCCATTGCTATATCTGTCCGATTTTCCCCTAAAAATCTAGCCACGATGGCATCCACATCCTCCAAGCCCACCCCAATGCACAGAGGGTTAGCGGGAATCTTAACAGAATCATCAAGTCCCTCAGCAAGGCTGTGATCAACAGAATTCTGAACTCTCACATTAGGAGCAGTTTTGCACTTGCCCATGCACTTACATCCAACAACAGCACCACCTTCAACACCCACCACTCTTTCAAACTCTTGCAACAATGCAGCAGCCCCTGATCTTTTGCACTTGTTACCCATGCAAACCTCAATCCTCTTCTGTGAACTGGTGGTAACTACAGAACTCTCTCTTTTCATACCACCATCTCTAACACTGCTAACAGAGACATCATTCTTGGAGCACAATTCCATGGCATCACGATGTGAATTCTCATCCTCAACAATGGGGGTGGTCTTGGGTAGTGGGGATACATCCACAGGTGCAGCAGGGGCAACAACACTAACACCAACACCAGCTTTCAAGCTGTTCATGTCAACCACTTGATCACAACCACAATCGCTGTCACTTGATTCAGACGAGGAAGATGAAGAAGATTCACTCTTCATTTTTGAGGCTTTGAGTTTAGCCTTCTTCTCTTGTTTCCTGTTTTTCTTCATTTCCTTCTCCTTTGCTCTTGCGGCTTCCAACTCTCTCAGTAACACGTCCCCCGCATCCTGCACAAGGTCAAGCAACAAACATCGTTTCAATTTTATGTTCTTGGGTGAAAAACTTCAACTACCATTATCATTATTATTAGAGTTCTACACATTGTTTATATTACTGTTAATATAGTTATTGTAAAAATTAATAAACCTATTTCATACGCAAATATACATTCAAAATTATAATCTCCTTAAATTTTTTTCGCAAACATACATCGTGGTATCCTATTTCATCCATGACATAATTCAAATTCGTAAAATACTGATCACGTAGAAATCAAATCATAATAAAACATTTTATTATTATTAATTATTATTATTATTATCATTATTATTATGGGAGAGCAAGCAAGGGATAAACTCATTTTCAACAGCAACAAGATAAAATGGGGAAGAGTGTACCGAGGTGAGGTTTTGTTGAAGATCATAGAACATGGAAAGCTTCTGAGGATCCGAAGCAAACCCTAATTTGGAGAAATCCTTCAGCAGTTTCAACTTTTTCTTGGGAGAGATAACCTTTTTGGTGTTCTGGTAATACTGCAGATGCCCCTCGTCACAGAAGCCAGAACCCGTTCCCATTCTCACCGCAAAACGAGGAGCCACGCCACGGGAACGCGTGTGGATCCCAGCGCCGGAGACGTAGCTGGCATGACGGAGAACGGTGCCAGAAACCTCCATGCGTGACGACGGTGACGACGGCGACGAACGATGCAAAGTGCTCTCTTTTCCTCCTTTCTACTTTTCCGTTGGTTGCTATAACAATCTTCTACTAATGCTTTTTCCTTAATCAACAACTTCGTTTTATCTTTTGAATTATTTTGCTAACGTGGCTCTCTCTCCTTGGCTGTTTATGACATGGCACACACTTTCGTTTTGCGTCTGGCACGCGCGTGACCGTTTTGGCTTCCCACGTTTCTCTTTCGTTCCGCGCACGAATTGGTTTGATCTTGGCCGTTGGATGAACCGCCCAGCATCCTGCGGTGGACATGTAACCAGAGTGGCGACACGTGTTTGGAATTTTGATGACGTGTCACGGGTTTACAGGACACGTGAGCTTAGAAGGTGCGTTGTTGTGACAAATAGATCTCTCCTAATTTTATCTCCATTAGATAATAATTGTCTAACTATACATCTTATCCTATTTTAACACTATCTTAGAATTTGCTTTAACTACAAATCTTTTAAAATAACAGGTGATAATCAATCATTATTCATTTTATAACAATAATTACTACTATTAAATTTATATCTAATAATTTTAATAGATAGACAATATAAAAATCTTAACAATCATAATACATGTAAATTAAACAATATAATTT
>Ga0123340_1005617_pt1 | contig 11937 bp, 5 predicted proteins | sample SirMexnodulemix_FD_89961 | JGI IMG/M metagenome (GOLD analysis project Ga0123340, IMG submission 89961) | Root nodule microbial communities of legume samples collected from Mexico - Siratro Mexico nodule mix | ecosystem: Host-associated > Plants > Roots > Nodule | place: Mexico: Nepantla... | reverse complement strand
ATTATTTTATTTTATTTTATTAGAATATTAATCTATTTATGATATTAAAAAATTGATAACAAAATTAAAATTTTGGAATTAAATTTATCTAGTAGTTATTTAAGAATTAAGTTGATTTTAAGATTTTAATTATTTGATATTGAATACGTTAAAAATTATATTTAATAATTTATGATTTTTATTAATTCATTTATTTAAATTATATAGGATATTTGTTATGATTTTTAACAAATAGTGAAATTTAATTATTTAAGAATTATTTTATTTAGGAATATTTTGAATTGAAAAATTTAGTTAATTAATTATGTTATTTACGTACGTTTTTTAAAATAAAGTATGAGTATTGTTGTACATATTTTTATTTTGAAAATATAATTTTGTAGGAAGTTAATTTTTTGAAATTAAATTTATTTACCAAATTATTTAGAAATTAAGTAAGATTTAATTTAGGAATTAAATTAAATTAATGTTGTAAATATTATTTAGAATTATTATTTTTTAAGGTATTAAATAAGTTAAGAGGTATTAAATAATGTCCTCCCTGTCAAATAGTGCATAATCGATTATGCACTAAGTAAATAAATCCTAAATAAATATTTTTTTATGTTTTAAATCGGTAATGTTTATTTTTTAATTAGTTCCTAAAGTATTGTTTACAATTAAAATCAAATATTTTATTTTGTATTCCAAAATTTTCATCATAATATTAATTAATTTTCAAACTCTAAATAAACTATAAATTAAATTAAACTGCACAAATTCTCATATCAAATATAAAATTTAATTAATGTTGCGGTAGTATATTTATTTACATGCATGTAAATAAAAGGAGCAAAGCACTCAACATATTGAGAACAAATTTATACTATAAGTAAAGGGTAAAATTCATAAACTTTCATCTCCTTTGAGCTCATGGAAGGGGGCAACAAACCCACCCTTCCTTTTCATCTCTTCAAACATCTATAAGTAAGATGTATAAGATCATAATTTCCAAATATAACTTTTTTTTTCATAGTATATATGTAAAATCAAATTAATTACTTATACCTCTGGCAAAATAAAAAGGAACAAAAACCAATACATTTTAGGCCTGTGTGCTACTGTCCCACTATTTTTCTTTTTCTTACTATTTTAGAATATGGTTACAAAGTAATTCACAATTCAAACATTTTCCTTACTATTTTCTTGCATATGCAACCGAAAAAGCCTGCATCCATTTTATTATATTCAGGCTTAACTTTTTATTCTTCTTTTATTTTCACTACTCCAAATACAACATTAAGCATATGCCAAAAAGCAATGTGAGAGCAGAATGATTAAAGCAAATAAGAAAATGGTCTGAGACAAAAACATTGCTTGGAAATCCAGGTTAATATATATGCTACAGTGTTTGTGGTGTAAATGGTTTGTTTGTTTGCAGAGGAAAAAAGGGTTTAAGAGATTTTGTGTTTGTAATGAGAACACTAACATACCATGTTTCTAAACAAGAACAATGAAGAGTGTATGGGTTGTGTTGGACTTTATGAAGTTTGATGAGGGTTTGTGAACAAGTGTTGCCAGCTAGCCTACCCATGTGATGAAAGTATCAAGTCATCTAAGGCAGTTGTCAACAATTAAGTTGAATTGTATGATCAACATGTCATGTGCCTTTTGTTTTTCCCATCCACCACCACACATCAAATATTATGTTCATCACTTCAATTCTCAAGACCTTACATTGCCCAAACCCATTAGGGGCATAATTTGGAATCTCTTGCAAGCCAACATCTTTTTTACTATTGTGACAGTGTGGACATTTCAAAATCAAATCATGTTATGATTCCCAGCAAACTTTATCAATCTTTTTGGCTAAGTAACCATCATTGGCTACCTCATCATCATATGTCTCAAGTCAAACCTCAATGGCCCCTGTAAGAATTTTGACATGAAAGCTTGTAAAAACAAAAGGGTCACGGGATCAAACAACAAACCGAATAACTGCTTGATGAATTATAAAACTAAAGTAATCAATTTCAATGTAGAAAATAGTCATATTATTGTTTAAGATTAAAGAAGTTAATTAAATATTTTATTCATAGAAAATCAAATTGAACAAAATACATAAAAGTAAGAATAAAAAGTAATAAGTTCCATTTTTTTCAAGTGATTTGATCTTTAATAGTAGTACGAAACCATGAAATTTGACAGGAATTTTTTTTGTAAATTTTATGTTCTTCATATCTAAATTTACACCTACTCTGTACTCTGTCTAGCTGGATTTGAGGAGCTATCAAAGAATGAAGATGACGAATAAGAACACCATTTCTTTGTCAATGGAGAAGAGTAATCCTGACATGCCTTGCACAGGGTCTGAAAATGTATGCTCTTCATCAACGATCCACCTTAGATGTGTTATTTTGATTTATGTATAGTTTTTATTTTTAAAATGGAAACATTTTGTAGCGGTTGTTCATTTATACACTGTTTCGTAATCTTAGTTTCAATTTTAATTACATTGGAACTGTATCGACATCTGATCATAATTGTCTAATTAAACATATTCGATCATCCAATTCTTTGGCTGTTGAAATATTCTCATCTTCCTAACTCAAATTGAATAAAATGATCCTTTCTGGAGAAGAAAACAAGAGTCCATTTTATATAAATTAATTGGAAAACAATAGGTGAACACCCAACATATAAATCACATCTAGAGAGATATAGGTGTGATGAGTAATACGATATGATAGAAACACATAAACCGAAATAATAAGTGTTGATGGAGAATTTTAAGACATTTTCTTAAAAAAGTTTTAATAATTATAAATAGTATTATATATTACGATTTAAATTATTCAATATAAATTTAAAATGTAGTTAATATACTGAAATTATTTAATTAGTACAAATTATAATTTTAATTAAATAACTATTTTTTTAAATTATATAAAAAAACAATACCTATTGTGTAAAATGTAGTAATATCAGGTCCAATAGATTAAAAGCACAAGCAACCCAATCCACACCACTTTTACCCATTACCACCAGACGCATTCTTCCTGCACCTCCCTGCTTTCTCCCTGCACCTCCGTAGATTCAGCACATTGACCAATATATTCTTAATAAAAAAATTAAATAAATCTTATACCCTCTTATCTCTTAATTAGAATAAAAAATATATATTTGTATTTCAGATTGTATATTTTAAAATATAAAATAAGATTTTGTATTTTGAATTACACAATCCAAATATATTTTTAAAATAAAAAATATTTATATTTTGGATCGTATTATATAAAATTATATTTCAGATTACATAATTAAAAAAAAAATATTTTTGAAAATACGAAGGTGTAGAAAGAAAGCATACAAACTCTATAGTCTAGACCTTCACCCACCGCAAGCAAGGATGTTTCGGGCATCATTGTTATTGTTAACATTTTTTTTTCTCTCACTCAGTTCATGTATTCTACTTTTTAGTATGCTGCCTGTGCAGTGTTTCCACGATCTATATAATGGCTTAAGTGTTGAGCATTTTATAATTAATTTCGTAAAATCCAATGAACAAACAGGAATTGGCAATGTCAATATGGATCTATACTGTTATTGATCCACACTAATCCTTGTACGAACACCAGGGCTATTGCTGAGCTATAGTTTTAACAACTTGATATTTTTGAGAATCTAAATTATTTTTTCACATGGATATCTTAGTGAGATTACCAAATAAGGAATTGTAATGCTTACATGGTGCTTTCATTTGGAAAAGAATTTGGAAAATAAATGTTGCTGTTACTAAGGAAATCGCAGGAGTCAACTACGTACTAGATTTTTTCCTTACTCTTGAACCAGACCAAAGACAACACGTACATTACAATATAGATCTCTTCAGACACTTGAGTTACAATTAGTAAGTCATAAAAGTGCCTAATGACAGAAAACACAACATTACTCGGAACTATTGACTATTTTTCGCTGTATGTGATCCTCCATGTGTCCAATAGGCATATCAGAGAAATTACACGCCAAGCTTGGACACAACAACAACACCAAATAAAATAAGACCCTGATTTAACAAGTCAGATACTGGAGAGTGTTAAAGTGTGACCCAATAAGCAGATCATAATGTAACCATTCACCACAACATAAAGACTGCCCCACTGCAACCAAATTGATCCTTTACCAATAACCAACGAAAACAACAGCAGATATTAAACTAACAAATTGAAGAAGTTAGTTTCAGAGAAGCAATGTAGGTAGTCCCCTGAACTACGGGTAGGTAAGCATTCGAAATTACAAATCCAATCCACATCTATATTTTCTTTTTTTTCCACAGAAACAGTTTTTACAGTCTGAAACCACTTCCAAAGCTAGTTTAAGTTCAAAACCCATTAAAACCAGTTTTTAAAAAAAAAAATAAATAAATAAAGCAGTTTAAAACAGAAAGAAAAAACAGTTTTTTGCTTCCACGTATCTACTTGAATTCTGCTAAAGTTCAACCAGTTCTTTTCTTTTGCAGTGGCAGCGCCACACCTCAACGGTGGCACTTGAATGGGTTGGTAGCCGTGGCGACTAGTTGTTTAAGGCTAGTTAAACCGCTTTCTTCCTGCACTCCCAATTTTTTAAAATATTTCTTCCAGACTGTACATTTCACAATGTAACTTTTATATTCTTCATTGTACTATACAAAAACAATATTAAATAATATTTTAGTTTTGGACATGGTCTTGGTCAGGTCTATGACCCAACTCGTTTCCGTTTTTTTAATTTATCGGGCTTGGTTATAAACATCCGGAATAGCTTTTTGACGAATTCTTCCTCCACCCTCGTTCTTTCTTCGTACATCTCCATAACAAATTTTAATTTTAAAACTGACTTTTTAAAAATGACTAAATTGTTCTTGTTTTATTGAGACGGCCAATCTTATTCTCCGTCAAACACCTTGTGAGCAGTGTTAACATCTTAAGTTTTCTTTCTAATACCTCTTCTACAGCATCGTTTTTGAAGGTTTTCAAGGTGATTGAAGGGTAGAAAAGACTTTCCGACCATTATGCAGTATTTATCGACAATCAGAAATGACGGAGAGGTAAGATTTTTTATTTTGGTGAATTTTTGAAGTTTCTAATAAGGCATCCAAATAAAGTCATTCGGTTTTCATTATTTTTAAAATTTGAGAACTGGACAGCTAGCCATCCGGTTCTTATTTTTTTGAAAATTGAGAACTGGACAGCCAGATGTCCGATTCTCAAATTTCAAAAAAATGAGAACCGAATGCCCTGGAAGGGGGTGCCATTTGGTGTGTAAGTTGTGAACCGGACACCATCCCATTCGGTTTACAAAACATTTTGATAACCGGATGGGGTCGCGCCCGGTTCACAGTTTGGATTTTTTTATTTTTTTGATGAGTTATTGGAATGCTATGTTACAGATATGGATAGTCTTTGTATATATTCAGAGGAAGTAAACAAGGTGTTGATATAAATGATAAACATGAAAGTGGTTCCTTGGTTCGGGAAGAAGGTTGTATTCTTGATTTTACAACTTATAAGGTAAAATGATTTGTAAATGCAAATTGATTACATACGAATGTGATATATTGTGTAGGTGTTTGGTACCCGAGATGAATTACTTAAATAGGTTCGCAAGGTTGCATTTAGACTTGGCTTTTTTATTGTCATACTCAGATCAGACAAAGCAACTGGAGCAAAAGGTAGAAAGATTTATGTCTTGTTGGGATGTGAAAGAAGTGAAAAATATAGAAAGTACAGAACAAATTTAGAGGTGAGTATAACCGGCACAAGTAAGTGTGACTATCTATTCAAATTACGTGACAAACCAATAAAAGGTGGAGAAGGTTGGGTTTTGAAAGTCATATGTGGGTTGCATAACCATGAATTAACTAATTCATTGGTTGGTCACCCTTATGTTGGTAGGTTGCGACCCGATGGGTTTTAGTTGTGGACATGACAAAAAGTCGAGTTAGACCAAAGAACATATTGCTTACACTGAAAGAGAAGAATGAAGACAATGTGACAACACTGAAATAGTTGTATAATACTACATACAAGATATCGGTTAGAGGATCAAGATATGAAATGCAGCAGTTAATGATGTTGTTGGAGCGTGACAACTGGCATAGGTGTCACGAGTCCTCCCGAGTTGTAAGTGATATCTTTTGGACTCATCCCGATTCTTTGAAGTTGTTAAACGCATTTAGCAATGTGTTATTGATGGATAGCACCTACAAGACAAATAAGTATAGGCTTTCAGTGCTTGAAATTGTAGGTGTTACATCCACAAGGTTAACTCATCTATCTTGTAAGTGTTATCCATCAACAACACATTGTTAAATGTGTTTAACAACTTCAAAGAATCAGGATGAGTCCAAAAGATATCACTTACAACTCGGGAGGACTCGTGACACCTATGTCAATGAATATAGTTGTCACTCTCCAACAACATCAACTGTTGCATTTCAGTTATTGATCTCTTGATCCTCGAACTGATCTCTTGTATGTAGTATTATACAATTGTTTCAGTGTTGTCACATTGTTTTCATTCTTCTCTTTCAGTGTAAGCAATATGTTCATTGGTTTAACTCGACTCTTTATCATGTCTATAACTAAAGCGTGTTCATCAGGTCGCAACCTACCAGCATAAGAGTAATCAACCAATATATTAGCCAATTCATAGTTATTCAACTCACATATAACTTTCAAAACTCAATCTTCTTCACCTTTTGGTTAGCCAATTTATTGGTTTGTCACGCAATCTGAATGGACAGTCACACTTCCTTGTGTCAGTTATACTCACTTCTAAATCTGTTTCGTACTTTCTATATTTTCCACTTCTTTCACATCCCAACAAGACATAGATCTTCCTACCTTGTGCTCCCGTTGTTTTATCTGATCTGAGTATGACAACAATAAAGCCAAGTCTAAATGCAACCTTGCGAACCCATTCAAGCAATTCATCTCGAGTACCAAACACCTACACAATATATCACATTTGTATGTAATTAATTTATATTTCATAAATATAAACAAAAACAAATCATTTTACCTTATCAATTGTAAAATCAAGAATATAATCTTCTTTCCAAACCAAGGAACCACTTTCATGTTCATCGTTTATATCATACACCTTGTTTACTTCTTCTGAATATATACAAAGAGTATTCATATATGTAACATAGCATTCTCACAACTCATAAAAAAATAAACAAAAAAATTCAAATTGTGAATCGAATGCCACCCTGTCCCATTCACAACTTACACATCAGATGCCCCCCCTCCAAAGCTGTCCGGTTCTCAAATTTCAAAAAAATGAAAACTAGATAGCTGGTTGTCCAGTTCTCAAATTTCAAAAAAAATAATAATCGGATGGCTTTATCTGGGTGTCATATCAAAAATTTAAAAATCTACCAAAATCAAAAATTTGACCTCCCAAAGTTTCTTGTCGCCGATAAACATTACACAATAGTCGGAAAGTCTTCCTTATCGTTCAATCACTCTGAAAATCTTCAAAAACAACACTATAGAAGACGTATTGAAGAGAAAACTGAAGATGTTGGCACTGTTCACAAGGTGTTGGCACTGTTCACAAGGTGTTCAACATAGAAGAAGATTGGTGGCCTTAATAAAACACGAACAATTTAATCATTTTCACAATGTCAGTTTTGAAATTAAAATTTAACCTAGAAGTGCATAGGATACTGAGGTGGAGGAAGAATTCTTAAAAAATTGAGTCAGACCAAAACCATTTTTGTTTTTTAAGTTAAAACTTAATTAAGTTTTAAATACGTTATAAATCAGAGCATTTTCAATTAAGTCTATTAAAATTTTTGTACCAGTATTTAAAATATTTTTTATTTTAAACAAAAATAAAAAAAAGTATTATAAATATTCATTAGAAATAGATTTTTTAATAAAAATTCAATTAAAAATACTCAAATTTATAAGATATGAAACTTAATTAAATCTTAAATTTTGTTAGACTTACGTTAACTTCTGAAGGACTAAAACTGTTTTTGTTTTAAATTGGAAACCATTTTTGCCATGAGTTTAGGTCAGGTTGCACCGACCGGAGACTTCTTCCTTGGCATTTTGAGATGTGATTTCTGCCATGTCCATTATGTGCTGCCATTCTGTATGCCAATAGCAATTGCAATGGCCAACCTACAACTCTACCATAGACTGAATTTTAATAATAATATTATGGATGATATGCTATATTAGAAAGTATCCATTCAATCTAACTCAAAATCACACTTACAAGACAAAATTTGCACCAACTTATATCCTAAAATTTCATCATATTTTTAGTTGATATGAAATCTCCACCAAGAATCAAATGAGCCCGGCTTCCAGCTTCACAATACAAAAATTTTAGGAAAAACTAATATAGGAGCATGGTATGCACTCATAGGAATGCAAGAGTGACCCATTGTCCAATTCAAATTAAATTGGGTTTCTATGAGAAGCAATTACATGTTTTATTAAAAGATCAGACCCAGGAACTTCCACTTCAAGAAAGCATTACCTACTCCATCACAGTACATGCAGCAGCTAGCAAGCTATTTCAAGTACAATCTCATAAGAATCACATAAACCTTCATAGCACCAGCATGTTAAAGCAACAGTCAAACAACAAGAGAAACAGAAGCTACAGCCTTAAGTGCTCAAAACAATAATTTCAGATGAGGCAAGTACAGCAAATGCAGCACGGACTTCACTACTTTCGAAACAAGACACTATTTTCTTTCTATCAAATTAGACCATTTGAAGAATTTACTTAAAAAATGCGATCTTGTTTTTCTGCAATACTTCTATAATTAAAATAGACTGTGCATTTTGACAGTGTGCCATCATACTACTCTGGCAGCATCACACAAACATAATTAATAATTTAATATGATGGACCAAAAGGTATAATATTCTATAGAGTGAGGTTGTGGCTTTGGAGAATATAAAACTGTACTTAGATCGCAGCACCCCATTAGCCCTCATAAGATTCCTCTGCTCATCTACTGTTTCCTTCATCCATACAGATTGCGCACAAAAAAAATTAACTTCTACTATAAATTCAACAATCAAGATCTTGTGCAAAATCCAAAAAACATGTGAATTATAAGGTGTCAACGACACAATAATTGTCACAGCTCTTCCATGATCACGTGCAATCATAACTGCCTAAGACAGCCACTTGGTCTTCTTAAGCCATTAGCCATACCTACATGCTTAGAACGATACTCCAATTCAATTAAGCTTCTTTGGTTCCTCTTTTCCTTATTAAACCAAAAGTGAAAATTTCCTATCGAACCACGTGATTTGAAGTGAAGTGAATGAACAAAAAATAAAGTACTTTGTTGTACCGTCAAGGATGGATTTGAGAGAAATCATTCTTTCACGCCCATTGATTTTGCAGCATTTTTTATATTTTTGATAAACAACATTTTCTTCACACACAAATAAAAACAAAAGAAAAGGTACAATATCATGCTCCTCCTGCACATATTCTTCTCGTAAGGTTCTCAAATCTATTGTAATATAGTTGTCAAAACTATATTACACAGAAAAAGGTTCCTAAAATCAAACAAGTGGACAAGAAAATTCACTTTCATTAGATCATATATCAAAATCCCAATGAATTAGGGATTACAATATAGTAAAGTGACACATATGAGGGTTGGATCGGGTAATGAATTTGAAAAGAAAAATGGTGTTGCTCAATACAACGCCAGCCAAGTCTATGTGAAAAATTTAAGGGACCACACCAGCCATGTCTTAGCGAAAACATTCTTATAACAATGGTTCATCAAGTCATACAGAAAAAAAAAATATCATGTACTTTCTACCTAAGCTACAAGAACAAAACAAAACATAACACACAGTACATTTTCCTCTACTTTCTCAGTCTTAATATGCCATCTATATCTATTCTCCAAGTCTATAAATCCGATAGAAAAGTAAAATCATAGCCAGCAGAATAAAAAGGAAAGAAAAAAAGTAAAGAACAGAATTTAAACATACATCAGTACTAGGGATCATGCATCAGCAGCATCGGAGGCTTTTGCAGCAAAAGGATCATGAGTTGGACCAACATCCTGGCCAATGTGGCGTTGCACAAGGCGCTGCAGATCAGCCATAACCTTATGCTCCCTCTTGGCCTTCTCTTCATAGTTAAACATAGCCAAAGCACGTTTATCCTCAGCACTATAAACCTGGTTTTCTTTCCTGATACGAATGGCATTCATCCTCTGATGCCTACTACCACTCATCACATAACCAAGACTCTCAAACTTCTGAATCTCCTCCGCAGAAAGACCCACTTCTCCTCTTCGCGGAATACGCTTACCTTGTTGAACATACTGTGCAATGGCATCACCTTCACCCGGCCTAAGCGCTCCACCATAGCTGATATGCCCCTCAGCTCTCGGCAACGGCATTGGCCCAACAGCGGGTTCGTTGTCCAAAGCGGGTTTTTTCTGAGACTCGAACAATTCCTTTAACTTCGCAGCCTCCGCATTAATCTCCGTGTTCAACACCTCATCTATCGCAGCTTTACCAGCATCACCGGAACCAGAACCATTCTCCTCCTCCGAATAAGCACGCTCGCTTTCCGTCTCAGAACTTTTGTTTTTTCCTTTTCTGCTCCTTCCGCTACGCTTCGAACTAGACCTTGAAGAAGAAGAACGTTTCCTCCTCTTTCTCCCACTGCTTTCAGAATCACCACTCTCGCTCACGTCACTCTCATCTAAATCGCTATATCTTCTCTTCCTGCTGCTCCTTTTACTTCTTTTTTTTCTATTCTTCCTACTCTTCCTTCGTCTACGATACTCTTCTTCTGATTCTGACTCTGACTCTGATTCAGATTCTGACCCACTCTCGCTATACGATCTCCTCGAAGAACCAGCCGAACTCTTCCTTCTCTTCTTCCTCGAACGCGAATCGTCTGATTCACTGCTGATAGATTTTTCAGATTCAGAATCAGATTCCGATTCCGTTTCCGATTTTCCTCTTGGTTTAACCTCCTTGTCAATCTTCCCACCGACGTCGTCTCGGTCAGAGATTTCATCAGGTTTGCTATAATCCTCCAGATCGTCATCGTCGCGCCGCGGAGGACTGGGCGTGACGTTCCAGATGCAGTATTTCAGCGCCTTCCTCATCTTCTGGCGCTTGAGCCTTCGGTATTCCTCGTAGTTCAAACCCTTCAACTCCTCGTCGGAGTCGGAATTAGAACGCTGCCAATCCCCGCGGTCGCGGTCCAAATACGCGCCGTTTCGGCGACCGAATTTCTTGGGCAGAGCTTTGTCGTTGGGAGTTTCATTGGCGTGTCTAGGGTTTCTGTGGAGAGGCGATTCCGAACGGCGGTGGCGGCGATCCGAAGGGCGGTCGTAAGAGTCGTAGCTGGGGCTGCGACGGCGGCGATAGTCGTCGGATATATCGGAGTCCGGTGTGCGGCGAGTGTTGTGTCGGCGTTCGTGAGGGATTTCGATGGTGGAGGATGGCCTACCCATCGCGGAAAGAGTGAATGGAGCAATTCTAAACCGGGTTGAAAACCCAATCCAATTTTTGTGAATTTAGTTGGGTTATAGGGTGGTTTAATTGAGTTTTTTTACTACAGTTATTTAAATTTAATTTGGGTTGGATAAATTTATAAGTTTTAAATTTGATAAGCTTAATTAACTAAATTATATGGTAAATATTTAGTAATTATATAGTGAGTATTTAATAAAAATAATGATTTCATAATTTTGTCACATAAAAAATAATTTTATATTTTGTTTTATATGTATTGTCTTATAAATAGTCAGAATGTTTATTTCATATCACAGCACGTATTGTTATAAGTAAATGTTTTATAAACTTTCATGTTTTCCCAATTCTTATTCTTAAATATTAAAATTATATTTAATTCTAAAGAGTGTATAAAAATTTTAAATAACAATGGTTTGAT
>Ga0123340_1005616_pt1 | contig 11938 bp, 6 predicted proteins | sample SirMexnodulemix_FD_89961 | JGI IMG/M metagenome (GOLD analysis project Ga0123340, IMG submission 89961) | Root nodule microbial communities of legume samples collected from Mexico - Siratro Mexico nodule mix | ecosystem: Host-associated > Plants > Roots > Nodule | place: Mexico: Nepantla... | reverse complement strand
ATTTTTTTTTTTTTTTTTTTTTTTTTTTTTTTTTTTTTTTGTTTTTTTGGTTTTTTTTTTTTTGTTTTTTTTTTTTTTTTTTTTTTTTTTTTGTTGCTTTGAAGTTTTGTTTGATTCAGAGTTTTTTTGTTTTGGTGCCTGTTGTGTTTGGTTTGAAAGTTGTGGTAGTTTGAATCTGTTTTGGCGATGTATGTGAAATTGTGAATTTAGTATTGTTGGTTAGCGGATAATAACTGTAGGATTTTAGGTTTGTTATTTTACTAATTAGCGAAACTGATAGTGATTTAGTGAACTGGTTTTGCTTCTTCTTCTTTTTTTCTGGCCTTTACAGCCTGCGTTTTAGTTTGTTTACTATTCATTTTTATCTCCTCTAGCATGGGAACTAAGTATGGTTTTGCGAATTTGATAGGATTAACTAATTAAGTAGTAAAATTGAGCATTCAGAAGTGTGTTTGAGATAAAATAATTTGTGAATTGGTCTGATTTAGTTTTAGTTGTTAGAATTGACTTATTCTCCTCCCCTTATTTGTTAAGTCGAGTACTTATTGTATGTAGGGGTAATTAAGTAATATAACTGATAAGATCAATTCAAATTGTGTGTATTGTGAATTTGTTTTCTGAAGAACAATGGAATTTTATTTGTAAATAAATTCAATAATACGAGTTACAACTTTTAGTGATTCTAAACGCAACTTTTAAATGAGCCTTTTTTCAGTCTCTGTTGGTAAGTTGGAAAAGGTATTGAGAAGTTTATGAAGCCTCACTAAGTAACTTTGCACACTCATGCGTAGTGCTCTTCTCAAATCCTTCATAACTTGCAAGCGGATAAGGTTGTGGAGCTTGAATGTCATTCCTCACTAATTCGTAGTATTGTTATTTTTAATTGTTCCCACTCAAAGTGGAAGTCGCATAGTCCATTGTTTCCTAAGATATTATATAGTGTGATAAGAATTTTAGGCATGTATCTTCGTGAGTTAATGTGCCAAGAGAGTAGAATGTTGTCAAAGTAAATAATTCTTGCTTGCAGTTATTTAAGGTTCACTTTTTTAGCTTCCAGAGAGCGTGTCTGTTTTGATAGAACTTTTACATGGTTTATCCTTTTTCTTTTTTTCTCATTTCGATCTTTCGTGTTTATTTACTGTTGCATATTGTGGAATAGTGAAAATCTCATAGTTATAGACAGATATGACACTGCACCTTAACAAATTAATAAAAGAGATCTTTCAATTTTGCATTGTTGTTCCTGCTCAAAGAAATTCATTTCTTACCGAGACATTGGTTGGACTATATACTATTTCAGGTGATGGGAATGATTTGGATTTCCAATGTCTTTCTTACGGGTTAGCGAGATGCGTCTAGTTTTGAAGTACAGTGGGCAGGGATGGACATCGCTGCTCTTTTAACTTCTGCTGGAATTAATATTGCTGTGTGTGTGGTGCTCTTTTCATTTTATTCTGTATTAAGAAAACAACCCAGCAATGTTAACGTGTACTTTGGAAGGAGACTAGCCTCTCAGCATTCAAGACGCATTGATCTCTGCTTGGAAAGATTTGTTCCCTCCCCTAGCTGGATATTGAAAGCATGGGAAACGTCTGAGGATGAGATACTAGCTATTGGTGGCTTGGATGCTGTGGTTTTTGTGAGGATTGTTGTGTTCAGGTTGTTCAGTCCTTCTAAGATTGGAATAGCTTTATTTGCGTGTCTTTTGTTATTTTAATGAACGTTGTGATAGGGTGAATTGCTTTATTATTTGTTAATCTTTTAATATGAAATCTACCAAATTCCAACCTACCAATTACATTCAAAAGCGTATCAAATAAAAAATTAAGTCTAAAGGAAATTTGATATTCCATCTTGTAACTTTACTAACTGTAATGTTGCCATTGTCTTTTACAGTATCCGAGTGTTTTCCATTGCTGCTGTCATCTGCATTGCTCTAGTGCTTCCTGTAAATTATTATGGTATGGACAGAATGCATAAGAATATACCTTTTGAGTCGCTGGAAGTATTTACCATTGAGAATGTCAAAGAAGGTTCAACGTGGTAAGACTTAAGAGTTACATATTACTTCTCAATTAAAGTGTTAATTATGTTAACTCAATTAGAATGGCTAATAATGCGTACACGTTGAGAAATACAATAGAAAATATTATTAAATTACTTGAAGTTTAGTAAGCAGTAATGAACTACGCTCTCAAAGAATAATGTGGATCTGCATTGTCGTTAGACTTTTCCTCCTCATGGATGAATAAACTAAACTTTTCTTTATTGGGAAGTTTATTTGTGTTGTTTTTTTCTCCAAAATCAATAAACATGAAGTGTGTACAAGAAAATCTGACATTTTGAATTTCTATTGATCCAAGACCTTTATTTATTATGTTTTCTTGTTCATTTTAAGATGTTAATAAAGTGGTAATTAATGATTTTATGCAGAAATGCACCCCGGTTACTTATATACTGTTTTTATTATTCTTTTGCATGTTGCCAGGCTTTGGGTTCATTGTCTTGCGCTATACATCATAACATTCTCGGCTTGTACTCTTCTCTACTTTGTAAGGATCTGAATTTACGTACAAGATAAACACCTCTACCTGTTTTTAGTTATACTTTCCCATTTGTTAAATATTGATTTGTCAGTGTTTATGTTTAGGAATATAAGCGCATTACTAATTTGAGGCTACTGCATATTGTTGGATCACCTCCAAATCCAAGTCATTTCACAGTTCTTGTCCGATCAGTTCCCTGGTCTTCTGAAGAATCATACTGTGAAACTGTGAAAAAGTTCTTTTCACATTACCATGCATCAGCATATTTGTCGCACCAAATGATTTATAAGTCTGGTACAGTTCAAAAACTGAAGGTGGGCTTCTTTTAAATATTTTTTATGTCATTTGAGCTTCATACTGTTTGCAATTTTCTATTTATGTAAAGTTTATTGCTTAGATTACCATCATTTTGTGAAGTCATAACTGTCAATACGTGCTAGTTTATCTGTTTAGGATGATTATTTGGTTCAAGGGTACAGAGAACCATATATACATATATATATATATTATGAAAATTAGTATCTACATTTCATTCATTCTCTATGAAAATGAATGTTAGGCTTTAAAGGGATAAGGAAAAAGTAGGTATAGCCAAAAATAAGATGTTAAGGTATGTTTTATACAGGGAGATATTGTTGTGAAATTCAATTAAAGTCTGTTCTTATTTTATTTTATGATATTTAGCGTCATTTTTTTTTTCATAAGTATAAACTTGTAGTACTCTTGTTGACAGAACAACTATTTATACTTTATTCTAATCTTCTTCCCTCAGGATGATGCCGAACATGTGTGTAAGGTACTTAAAAATGCTTCAGTGGAAAAGACTTGTAAGCCTAGTTTCAGGCATTGTTGTTCTGGAGCATCAACAAATTCTTTCAAGAAGATTTCTGAGGAAATGGATAGTATTAGTGGTAGAACGGACAATACTGACACGCATTTAGAAACAACAAAGAAGGTAATTTTTTTGGCTCGACTGGTTTATATACTTATGACAGAATGCAAACTTTCTTTTTCATTATTTGTCGTACCATGTTTGGAAATTGAAAATGCGATCAAGATCCATTAACATTGTTGAAAAGATGAAAAAAATCGACGTGACTTTAATTTCTGAATATAAGTCATTACTGTAATTCTTTATTTTTTCTATTTGATTCTCAGTGATAAACATAATTATATTGAATCTGGTTCATTGTTGTACGTGATCTTTAAACCGGGCAAATTTTAATTGAAACTAATTACTTACAGAAGTTTGTCCAAGCCTTGAAATCAAAACTAATGTATGGTTGCCTTTTCAATGAGAATGTTGGGAAGGAAGTTCCTAGAGTGACACGGACGAACAAATAATCATATTGATGTAGCTGCATTCTTTTTGGTCAATTCGAGTATGAAGCTACACATAATGGTTTAAGCTTTGTGGATCAATTGGTTCTTGACATGGTATTTGAACTTTTTTGTCAAGTGATCTGGAGTGAGGTCCTTGCAACACCCATTATTTGTACCTAATATCCAATAGTCAATACGAAATTAAGTAAACAAATAAATCTGATTACGTGAAAATTGCAATAGTAATTTAATAAATAAATATGATTGCATTGTAAACTTAGTCTTAGCATTGCTCATGTTTCTTTTCTAAATGATTCCTCTGTGAATGAGTGTGCTACAGATGCCATTCCTGTTGCTACTTAATAGCTGCAAAAATTAAAATTTTGAGAAGAACAAGTATAATTACTAGGTCAATTGATGTTTTCCAAAGTCAGGAGACATGAAGTGGTAGTACATGCCTACATAGTGAAAAATATCTGAAATGTTGGTTTTTTTGGGGTTGAAAGTTCACTTTATATTTTGGATTGATTTGTGACTCTTTCAATCTTATTATTTTGATTTTGAATTTATCTCAAACTTAATTTCTTGGGAGATTCTAAATATGTGATGTTTCCTACTTGTGTGTTAGCCTCATACGAAGCAGTTGTAGTTGAAAAAAAATATGTCGTCTCATAATTATTGTTCGGTTCTTCTGTGTGCTTATATTATTATCATTGTTTGTTATATTAAGTGATGAATTCCATGCCATTGTTTTTTATTTACATTTTGTTGTTCTAGAAGTATTTCAGGTTGTGATATGTCAACAAAGTTTTTGTGTCCACTAGTTTGTGATTCATATTTGGATCTTTGACACAGGAATGTGCCGCTGCTTTTGTGTTTTTTAAAAGTCGTTATGCTGCTCTGATGGCTGCCAAGGTACTGCAGACACCAAATCCTATGTTATGGGTGACAGATGTAGCTCCTGAACCACATGATATTTATTGGTCCAATATTTGCATACCATATAGGCAACTTTGGATCCGTAAGATAGCTACACTTGTGGCCTCTATTGCCTTCATGCTTGTGTTCCTTATCCCTGTTACATTTGTACAAGGATTGACTCAACTAGACAAACTTCAGAAAATGTTCCCCTTTCTGAGAGGGATACTTAAAGAGTAAGATTTTGCTGCATTTATAAAGTGACTAATGTCATGGACTTCTATACTCTTAGAATGATTTTTTTTTTTCTTTAACATGCATCATACTGCTTTAATTTACTTGATGAATGTACAACTTCATTTTAATAAGCAATAAAAATTTTAGTAATAAAAAATACAAAAAGAAATTGATAAAAATATCTGCACTTTAGAACAAGTAGCCACTCAACTAGTAAACTATGTTGAGATATGTAACCACTTGAGGGGTCAATTATCCATAAACTAAGTATTCTTTTCAAAAAATGAAAATTGTTTGACATTCTACCAAGCTTTTAAATACGATATTTTATCAGGGTTTAGCCTTTAGTTTATTATCATGTCAGCTGCTTGTTTGAAGTGATAGTGTAAGTTATTTACATACAACTACAAGTTAACGTTGGTCATTGATTATTTTGTATTTAGATATGCCATGCTTCCTTTTCAAAATTGAAATGATCACAAACTAGTGAGAATTACATGGAATATGAAATTGGTTGATATTTATTTATTGTCTAAAATGCTATGAAGTTCCCTGTAAATTGACTCATTTTTTTGCAGGAAATTTGTGAATCAGGTGGTGACTGGTTACCTACCAAGCGTGATATTGGTTTTATTTTTGTGCGCAGTTCCACCTATGATGATGCTATTTTCTTCTGTGGAGGGTTCTATTTCTCGTAGTCAAAGGAAGAAGAGTGCATGTTTTAAAGTCTTGTACTTCACAATTTGGAACGTGTTTTTTGTTAATGTATTTACTGGTTCTGTTATCAGTCAGCTCTCAGTTTTTTCTAGCGTAACAGATCTGCCTGCCCAACTTGCCAAGGCAGTGCCAGCGCAGGTGATATATCTCACTTCCTACAAAAATAGCGTGATTTTTAATCTCTCAACCTTTATTTAGACTTATTCTCATGATATGTTAGAGTGTTGTTATATCGTATTTGAAATGATTTGTATGCATTTGGATATATAATAGGGATTTGAGCAGCGTTGAATAGTGTACACACTTGTTAACTTGATTCCCTTTTCTACCCATTTTTGGAAGAGACAAATAAGTAACTCCTGTATAGTTAGTGATTCAGTTTGTTTTGGCTTTTTCATGGTGTACAGGCTACTTTCTTCACAACTTACGTTTTATCGTCTGGTTGGGCGAGTTTGGCATTTGAAGTTATGCAAATTTTCCCTCTTCTATGCAATATTTTCCAGAGATTAATACTCAGATTTAAGGAAGATGCACTGGATAGCAGCTTAACTTTTCCGTACCATACAGAAGTTCCAAGAGTATTATTGTTTGGATTCCTCGGCTTCACTTGTTCTATTCTGGCGCCCCTGATGTTGCCCTTCTTGTTGATCTACTTTTTCCTTGCTTTCCTTGTTTACCGAAACCAGGTCAGTAGTAAATGTACATCTATCATGTGTTCATCTTGTCTTATGCTCATTATGGAGGATATTGCATTTAATTATTGCTTTGCATAAAAACTCAACTAATTGGAACCGTTTAGTTTTTTCTTTCTTGTATTTATTTTACGTTTTATCTAATAAACTTAGTCATACATAAATATTATATTTGAGTAGTGATTGTTTCCTAACAATTTATATGATTTGAGTGATTAGTTTATTGAGAATAGGTGAGAAGTAAATTGGTTGCAGCAGAGATTTTTTTTTTTTTTTTTTAAGAAACAGAGGGGGCGAAGGTCAGCTTAGTCCGGATTCTTATATTAAACAATTATAATAAAAAAGAATTGACAAACGAAGCCGAAAATTATTATAACTTAATGGTTATTGCTCGTATGAGGTCTTATTAGTAAGGTTGTGTTTGGTGCGAGGAGTGGATTTGAAGAAATTTGAGTGCATTGTGTATGGATTATAAAGTTGTTTGGATTAATTGATAGATGGTAAGATTTGGAGAGATTTAAGATAATGGTTTGAGAAAGTTTGAGAATGATTTGATAGATGTTATATAGTTTTTTTATTTTTTTTTAATTGATATATTTATAAAATTACTAATTGACCCAACTGTATGTTAATGACAAAATATCTTGTAAGAGGTATTTTGTAATTTTTACTTACATTTTTACAAATCTCTCGTGTTAAAAGGAGGATTCTATCTCCTAAATCCTCTTAAATCCATTTTTTCAAACCAGTTCAACTAAACGCACTTAATCCACATATCCATTTTCATTAACAATAGAACTATTTAAATTGATTCAACCAAAAATACACTAAAAGATTTCTCTTTCGAATGAGAGATAAGACTAAACGATGTCAATTATATTAAGAATTTTGATGATGACATATTATTATTTGCGTGTAAAATTAAAAAAACTAGTTTACGTAAAGGTAGCATGGTTTCTTGAAAAATCATATTTAAAAAAAAAACAGTTTACCATATAAACGTGATTTAACTATCGATATTTATATTTCATTTTTTTAAAACAAGAAATGTTCTACTGTGTGATACTCAAATCCACCTAGTTCCGTCAATTTTTTAGCTACAACTTTACATTCAACTGTATTTAATTTGTTTCTAAGATGCTAACCAAAATAAATGGTGCATTATGACGTCAAATGATGCTTATTTTACGTTCCGGTTAATGACAAATGTAGAATGGAATTGAATGTGATGAAATGGTATAGGCCATTCCATTTCATCCTCTCCATTTTTTCCCGTCAAACCCTGTCAGTGATTCCTTGATTTTTTTTAACCAGCACAAAAACCTTCCATTAAGCATATTTTTTCTGTTCAGATCATCAACGTGTACATTACAAAATATGATAGTGGGGGACAGTTCTGGCCTATTGCTCACAACACCACGGTGTTCTCGTTGTTATTTTCTCAACTTATAGCGCTGGGGGTGTTTGGACTTAAACGCTCATCAGTTGCTTCTGGATTCACCATTCCATTGTTGATTGGAACGCTTCTATTTCACCAGTATTGTAGGCAACGGTTTCTCCCAACATTCAAGAGCAATTCAGCACAGGTAAAACTCCCTTTCTCCCTGCCCCACTCCTCACGATCGCCCTTGTCTTTCATTCAACCCTTTGAATTAATTAGGCTTGCTTTAGATTGTAATTGACATGGATCTGAGAGATGAGCACTGCGGGAGGATGGAACAGATTTATGAGCATTTGCGTTCAGCCTACAACCAGCCCAGTTTAATGGAAGATGCCTCCAGTCAACCCCAATTCGTCAAACGTCACGAGGATATGGACAGTGGTCAATCTTCATCAGAAGATTTGGAGAAAGGTTTGTTTTAATATTAAGAGTAAATTATACTTATACTGAGATAGCTCAACCATATTCCTCATCTTGGAATCCATGTATTAATTATTTTAAGAACATTGACATTCCTTTTTCCTTTTCATTATACTAATTTCGTTAAAAACACGTTACATTGTGTACTAAGAGTAAAAGCTATAAAGAAGATCATGTACAATTTAAAGAACTCTTGTGGAATGTCAGTGTAATTTACGGATATTGTGAATTTCCCTTTTTGAATGATTTTTATTAAGTAGAAGGGAAATAAGGTGGAAAGGAAAGAAATAGATGGAAAATAAAATGAGTTCATTTGATAGAGAAAAAATAAAAAAGGAGACAAATATAAAAGGTGAGATTAACTCATTATATTTGCTCTATTTTTTTATCCATTTCCATTCACCTATTTACTTTTTATCTATTTCTTTTTTCTATCTTCAACCAAAACACTTCTATTTTTACTTTAATTCTTAATTTTATCCTTCCCATTTGTTACTTACATTTTTTTTTCCTTTTCTAACAAACTGACCCTTGGCAATGTTTGCTTTTAACTCAGGCAAGGACCTTGTTAAAAAAGATAGACAACGCCCCGTTCAACGCTCAGTGAGTTTGAATTCTGACAAATCTGTAGTTGGTTTAAAGCTATGAGTACTCTGAAAATGTTGTACATTGTACGATAAATATCGTTACGAGCACTAAAGGTGGTGCCCGTGCATGAACAATTATTCAAATTATAGTATATATATATATATTGTTCATTAATTTTTTTAGTTGTAAAAGTAAAGTAAATTCTATAAAACTGTGAAATTGAGATCCAGGCAACATCGATATATCTCTAAAGGATTTAATTTGTATTAAGAAAAGAAGCTTCTAAATTAGATTAGAACTAGTAAAATTTGTGCGCCTATTTTATTGATGGATTTTTTTATTAATTTTTAAATAAAAACATGATATATAAATGGTAATGAACAACTATATCTCGCTTCTCTACTGATTGCATTGCACTACTGGATATTCATGAAGAGTGGCAGAAACAAAAAAACTGGAGTTTGCACGCAGAAAAGGAAAACCCGATGTACGAATCTGCAGATGTGCCAGCTAAGTTAACTTTTCCATCCACCTATCACGAAGTTTCCAAATTTGAGAAGTTACTCGGTTCTTGTTGGTTCTTTGCATCTTCAATCAAATTTCTCCAATGCCACAAAACCTGCATCAATCCCCCATTTGCGACATGCAATAGAAACACACGAGGTATTGTTGCAAACCATGAGGACATGATCTTGACAAACACAAAAATGAAGTACATTCCCAGAAGATGCCATTTCAAAACCTTCTCCTGTCAAGTACGAATTCACGAGCAAACGCAGCAAAACCAAGCTCATTAGAAGATTGTGATAAACAAAGAAACAAATCAACTGAGCATGGAGTTAATGATGAAATGCACAACAAATTCAAAATATACCTCAGATCTACGAAACAATTCTTGTGATATCTCCTTCAAGAAATCAGCCGCAAGACAGCCAGCAAAGAGGCCAACAGGAATTATCAGTTCACGGTTTATGGACAACGTATATACAACGTCTGATACAAAACTAAAAACTAAAAACAAAACAAGAGACCACTTCACTGCCTCTTGTGCTAGATTAAACAATCTCTCTAGAAGTATATGTTCAGCTTTTTTCCAAGGAAATTCTTGAACCAAGACTGGCATTTTTTCTTTGAGTTTCTCCCTCATGATTCCAATCTTCACCTTAACCTCATTGGGTTCACTATGGTGGTCTGCCATTGATACTTTGAATGATCTGGTTCGAGTATACCTTCTTAGACGGGGAAGGTATATTTCTGAGCATCTAAGGAATTGGCAGGGTTGGCATTGAGACAGCTTTACCTACTCAAAAGAAGGGAAACTAATCACTACAAATGAAAGAAAATTTCAGCCACTTATGTTATATCAATCATAATTCATAAATTTTTGGGACTGCAACTCCACTGGAATGCTTCCCACATAAAAATGGAAGGCTACCCATGAACCGTGACAAATTTATCACAGACATTTTTACAGGGACAAGAACCAATTTTGACTAAGTATTTACTTCAGAGTGTATCACAATTAAACGCTTAACAAATTTCATCCATCACGTTTCAGTTAAATTTATTCATCATATCAATGCAGAACCCATTATTCACTTTAATCCAAATCTGAACAGTTTCTCATCCCTTTATAGTTTCTCAACTTAATCGGCATTTCACTATTTTTTTCCCTTCTGTTATGTCCTCATTATTCCTCTGAAACCAATTTTCTCCCAAGCAAAACTCAGGTATCTCTAGAATCAAATTTTTTCAGTCTTAAAAAATCTGTCCTAATTTCTCTTTCTAGAATAGTAGTTCTAAAACACAGTACCAAAAAATATTCTATTTCTGTTTTATCACATTCAAATAGATAGCACAAAAATTTCCTTATAAACAAGGAACATCAAACGGAAGGAACAAAAGGCGACTTCATTACAACCGTGTGGATCATTTCGATCGAATTGAGTATAAAAAATGAAACTGAATATTGATTGATATTGAAGAAATAATTTAATGTAATTTACCCATGACACAATGTTTTAGTTCTAATCAAGGAATGCAATAAAAGCATACCCGAAACGTGGGAGTTGAAGGAACCGCAAGCGAAGGCAAAATCGCCATGCTTCTCTGCTCCAGCTGCAACCCAATCCAGTTCCCTGCACTGCAATAATTCATCAACCTTTCGTGTTTCTCTAGGGTTTTGCGTTCAGGGAGGTTTGGGCCTGGCCCAACCTATTTGTTGCAAGGCCCACCTTCTAGCCCGTAATAAACTTGGCTCAGTTTGTTTGCGCCTTTTTTCCGTTACATCTCCTGCTTCTTTTGTTTTTGAGAAATTACTTAAATATGTATGTTGAATAGTTTTACACTTCATCACAAATGATCGTTAATAAAAAATTTAAAATATTTATTATAAAAATAAACAAATTTATTGTATATAACAACCAGTATATAACCATTTTTAGATGTATTTATATATTTCAAAAAACTAGACTTTAAAATATAAAAAATAAGAAGCACGAAGAGAAAATGATTAGGAGGTGCAAAGAGAATACAAAATTATGAAAATTAAAGTCTCCCTTAATTTGGGATTTTTCTTCCTTTGTTTCCACACTTTCTTCTTTCATTCCCATACTATGCAAAATGACCAACTTGCTTTTATAATAATATATTAAAAGCATATATCGGATTATACTCTGGATAGTTGCATAATCTGAAACGTTTTGTAGAATATAATCTTACACTAATTATGAGATATTATGACATGAACCGGTTAGTCATTTTATATATTTAATGTGAGAGAAAAAAATTATAAAAGCACAGCAAGAAAAATCCCGTAATTTGTAATTTTTATTCTGCCATACATCATAATAATAGTCCAGTGAATTAAAGATGTTTTTTCTTATTAAAAACAATCTCTTGAAAATTACTGATTCTGAAATTATAATTAAGTGGAATGACTAAATTTTGTTTGGTTATATATATATATATATATATATATATATATATATATATTTTTCTTTAAAAAATAAAAAAAGATATTTTTTTTTTTTTTTATTCATATTAATTTATTTAAT
>Ga0123340_1005607_pt1 | contig 11944 bp, 5 predicted proteins | sample SirMexnodulemix_FD_89961 | JGI IMG/M metagenome (GOLD analysis project Ga0123340, IMG submission 89961) | Root nodule microbial communities of legume samples collected from Mexico - Siratro Mexico nodule mix | ecosystem: Host-associated > Plants > Roots > Nodule | place: Mexico: Nepantla... | reverse complement strand
GTATAGATATGTTGTAAGTATAATATAATTAAACCTACAACATTATATTTAAATATAATAAGTAAGTAATTATTTTACTTTGTTTTTAATTTGAATATAAACCAAAATGTTTGATAAAAAAATAAATCTAAATATAAAATAAAAAGATTTAATTTTGAATGATTTTTATTTATGTTTTGAATTGATTCACTAACACCTAAAAATAGCAAAAAAGGCTAAATCCTTTTTACTTTTATATGACTAACAGTGAAACTGTGTTTTACAGCATTAAGTTAGTTAGTTACACACATCGATTAGTTAGTTACATGTTGCCCTGCATCATAGATACACACTACCCCTTCCACCAGGACTTATAATTAAGCATTTAGTACTAATGTAGAATTATCTATACAGTTAGAACCACCAATTACCCCAGATCTTGGAGTCTAAATCCACTATCCCATTAGTTCCAGCACCCATATTTTATCCTCCGTTATACCAATTTCTACCTATATCTCACATTTATTCCCTCAGATTTTAGACAAGTTATAGGATGAAGACACTGATCCGGATGTTAAAATAGTTATATTTCTTTGACTTCATATTTTCCAAATTACAGTACTAGTCACTCGCATACAACGTCAAACTTTGTCTTCATTTTTATTCAACATCAACAATCTAAATTGACTAAAGTGATGTCTGGCTAAATTATGGTGTATTGTTGTCACACTCGTCCATTTATCACACATGTCTTATACATTTCTAGTTACTCTTCAATTAAAAAGTACGCCTTACCTCAAAGCCTTGGTTTTCTAACATTTCATACACTTGACAATCCTGAGTAGTAATTTCATTATGTAGTTTCTTATAAGCACATCTAACAGTCTAAACATGTGTTTCATCATCCCTTCAACACCAATCATCCTTCTTTTGATTTTTGAATCTCTTGCATCAATAAAGATGCCTGGATAATTTTTCCACTTTAACCACTCTCTCCTCCATTCCAACTTTCAACCAACTTATTTTCATGCCAGTTCTCCAAGACCTCTATTGTTGCTTCTTTACCATTTGATCAAAATGAGGTGTTCGCTTTGTCAAATTAAACACCCTTAAAAATTCATAGATGTTATTAACTCAAACTTACTAAAACTTTCAAAATCATAACTAAAATTTATTAAATACTAACTTTGTTTTTTTTATTTGTCAATTTTATACAAAAAGAAAAAGAAAAGAAAAGTAATAATATATAAAATTTCTAAGTAATAAATGGAAATGATACACTAGAATAGGAAAAAAAATAGATCAACATAGTCCAACAATCATTCAACACTCTCATTTTATTATTTTTCAAGTGGCTAAAAAGAACAAATATGGTTGTTGTTTGAGGAATTTTGATAAAATGAGTTTCTATATCATCTCTTGATAAGTAATAAAAGGAAATTGTTGATAGCAAATAACAATAACAGAAATATATTTATGTTAGTCTGTTATTTGCTATCAAGTGTCATTGAATTTGAATATGTATTGATCACTTATTCATTCATATTAATTAGATGTAATTAGATGTAACTCGAATTAAAAGTCTTACAGAAAATTTAAATAAAATTGATTTGAATTAGATTTTAACAAAGAGAATGTCTTTAAAAAAACAATAACACTAGAATTTTAATCGAATGTTTAGAAAAAAACTTAATGAAAAAGAATAATTGAAGCATCATGCTCCCGTGATAAATTATCACCCAGGTAGTCTAAATAACGGTGTTTAGGATGATTTTCCACTAAAATAACTTATATACGAGACCTTGGCATATAAATCCTATTAAATTCATATGCAAAAATTAGTTATCAATTCACAATAATAAGGTATTGGATAATAAGGGACAAGATTTTAACGTGTGTACTATATTATTATCTTAAGTAATGTTTTAAAAATGGTATTAAAGCAAATGTTATCATCAAAGGTCGAAGTCCAATTCACACTTTCACAAGAACAGTTTTGATTTGAATCACAAGGGTTGATTTGAATTTGATTTAATTAAAAAAAAAACTAAAATACAATAAAATAATAATTTTTTTTTTTTATTTTAGCACTAAAAAATGTAAGAGTGCAGAAATACTAATGGTTCCATCTCAAATGTGTTGAAATAGAAAGAATTGAGGTACGGTTAAATTTTGTATTTATGATATCATTTTGTCCTAAAAATATGTTTTAATGGATTAAAGGACAAAAAGTTTTTATAAACTATCATGTACTCCTAAATTAATTTATGACATTTTTTTTTAGTAAAATAATTCCTAAAAAGGACAAAAAGTTTTTATAAACTATCATGTACTCCTAAATTAATTTATGACATTTTTTTTTAGTAAAATAATTCCTAAAAGTTATAAGAGGAATATATGATTCAAGATATTACCAACAAGAATAAGGCTAAAATCATGAAAATACAACCCTCTTTTTTCTAATGTCACGAAATTCATCAAAACAAATTATGAGTAAATGAATAATAATACGAATTACAAACTAATATTAGAAGAATACCTAAAATTAGTAAAGTAATTACCTCAGAAACCTATATGAAAAACAAAAAGGTTAGAACTCCATTATAAAAGAAAGACAAGACACAAAGATAAAGAAAAGTTCTCAGTGATGCTCCGAAAAATTATCTTTCATTTCCTCTTCAAGCTCCACCACCTCCATTTATCTCGTCTTCAAAATAGTCCAGCTTCCTCTGTTTGGCAACACAAAACTCTTTTACATACTTCAATTCCATAAAAATCGATCATAAAAACTCTAGGGTTCGGCAAAGACGCTTAACCTATTATCAATAGGTTATTTGGCGAGATTCTTGCCAATAAATTATGAATTAAATCAATATAAAAGATCAACATACTACTTTTGGCTCAAAATATTAAGATAAATTTATAAATTTTTTATATTATTTTTCTTAGTTATTTCTATCAAATATAAAGCTCCATCTAACCCTTAAACATTATGTTCCTTGTAACTAACAAAGACTAAATTAGGTGAAATTTTATTTTATTGATAATTATACAAAATATACCAACCTACTAAGTGGGGTATAGAAGTACGTATGTGGATAGTGTAGATTCTCGATGGGTGTATGAGAAGTAGCACTATAACGTGATCCATCATTTGAGTATTTTAAATATATTATTCGTCAATTTGGGTAGGCCAATTGCTGCAAAAGTCAGCCACTCACCTTTAATTAAGCTATACTTTCCTTTTTCCTTTTGGGTTATGATAGGTAAAACCATTTAATTTAAACACCGGATTCAGTTTTAAGCAGCAACTTTTTGCATGTTAAATGTAGCACCTTTTAATATTACTAGCCATATAGCTCACGCTTTAAGCTGTAATTTTGATCTACAGAACGTGTTAGCTTAATAAAACGTAAAATTAGCCACAGTCTAATAAAGAAAACAGAAGATGACAGCAATTAAGTATGTTGATTACTTGAAAACTAAAAACTGTGGTCGACATTTGAGTTTTGAGGCGCCAACTGAAAGCAATTAAGTGAGACAAAAGTGGTAAACCAGCATTGTGTCTGTGTGTGGAAGTGATGAAGCATGAGCAGAAAAAGTGGTATGATCAGTTTGGGCGGCGATAGAGAAAGATAGAGAGCAATATGGTGAGTTGAGAAGTTGTGTTGTGAGTGGAAGCAAAGCAAAGCAAAAGCCATGAATTCTCAACTTCCCAGTGGATGGACGGTTACTGATACAGCTAAATTAATATTTAAATGACGAACCCTAATATAATTAATTAACTATATCTATCCACTTTAAGCCACTGCATTTTTCAAAACCAAATTAAGTTCAGCCGCATAAATCTTCCTATTGCTTTAGCCATGCGGCTTCTTTAAATCAACAATTCAAAACAAAAAAGTATATATGCGCATTGAGTAATTTTTTTTTTCTGAAATATACCATTTTTGAAAATTTACAAAAATAGTCTTTTTCTAAATTTATTTACTAGACTGGATCCTTTATCGTTCAAGAGGAGTTCTGGCATGTGGCCGGTGGAGAATTTTAGTCTCTAATATAAAAATAATAATTTTTTATTTATGTGAAAATAATTTATAATGTATTATTTAGTTAAGAATAAATGACATATATTAATAATATAAGTTTAAAATGGAGAAATATAAAAGCGATTTTTTAAAATAATATTATTTTAAAAATGAACTCAATTTCATTTATCAAAGTAGACTTGTTTACTATTTATGGTTCAGTTCCACTTTTGCACCGTAAGCTCCACTAAGTTTTCACGTTGCTTTCCTTTTGTCTCTGCATTCATCTATTTATGATTCACGTTGCTACCTGGAAACTACTAATCTGTGAGAGATACGAAAGTTACTTAGATACCTAAAGTAAAAACATTCATTTCACAACCTATTATAGTAATTAATAATATATATTAGTATTTTAAATAAAAAAATAAAAGAAATATAATTAAAATATTAATTTATTGAGTTGTTGGATAATTGTAGTTGTATGTATTTTGTCAGTGTCAAAATATAATCAGTCTTTATATATTGGCGCACTCTTGGAACACTCTAGAGAATGATAGGTAGAGTGTTTCAAGTTAGAGACCAAAACAGTTTTCCTATGGGAAATTCTATGAAGAATACAAAAGTCTAATTTAATAAATAAAATGGAGAAAGATTTACTTTTTATATTTTTTTAGAAAGATATATTTCAGAAAAAATTTCCAATTTGAGAAAGTTCACCTAATATATTAACACATATCGAAATGTTAGCTATTAGTTTTTTCATCAACAATAAATAATTACTTTATCTTTACTGGTTTTAGAAAATTTAAATCTTTCCTTTACAGTCTTATGACATATAGGGTAGGATAATTCATTATCTTCCTATAAAACCTTGTTCTCAAACAAATATATAGATTTGCTACGTTGTATTAAATATAAGTAATCCGTATCCTATAGGCAATATTGAATTGCAGCCCTGTTCATGATAAAGTTACCAACAAAATACACTTTTCAATATAAATATATGTAGTTTACAATAACTTCTTTTATATGAGCATAAGTATTTTGTCTGAAAAAAATCATATTGCCACTGGAAAAGATTACTATATACTACAAAACTCCATCTGTGGGATTTACACTATTAATATGGATAAGACCACTATGCGGATTACATTAATCTAACCACACATTTCAATTACATAAATTAATTTACATATCTAGTATTATTGTTCATTTTCAATATGAGTACATATAATATAAATGAATATATGCAGAACTCGGACATAAATTCTACTATCAAACCAAACCCAGTCACCATATGGATGAATTATTTATCAAAAATGAAAAAAATCAAACCCAACCCAGTCACCATATGGATAAATTATTTATATCTACAAATTATTTGTGACTATAGACATGGTTTTGGGGGTACCCAAAAGGGACCAAAAACATAAATATGGTATGTTCTAGACAAGCACACGGACATATCGCTACCTAACTGTTAGTGATATTCGTGCTCTGAATTTGAGGCATACAGCAATTAAGCTACTACTGCAATCCAATTAACAAAATATTATTTGGGAATTTAATGTTCAAATGTCATGACTGATAAAAAAAAAATGTTCGAATGTCATTGAAACTATGGTATATATAATCTCAAAATCCTTTACTAATTTTTAACGAGAGTTAACAAATGTATTACTTTTTAAAGCAAGTTTATTTAAATAATCTTATTCTTTCAATAAACTTTGACCAAAATGGATAGAGTAGTCAATTTTGAAAAATAAATTAGAAATAGAGAATCTAAGGTAATTTAAAATTTTATTAGAAACTAAAACTTAAGTTATAAGGAGAAAACTAGTAATTTACTATAATTATCAATCACATCATTAACTATCATATTGATAATTAATTATCATAATTTACTATATTTATCAACTTATTTCATCTAAATCACTACTAAGCTAAATTTATGTAAGTATTTCATTTTTAATTAGTAGGGGAAATTTTGTAAAAAAAAAGTGTCTTAGTTATTTGAAAATATTAAAAATTTATTATTACTAATAAATAGAAACAACATTTTGTGTAATAAATATATTTTGTCTTAAGAAATATTATCCATAGCAAATCCCTCTTAGTTATGGGACAAAAAAGTAATGGGAGGAACATGGGAGGTTTGTCTAGTACCCAGCCTGACTTCTGGTTATTCCTTTTTGCTCTTTTCAGAGTTGTCATATGCGGACTCCACAATCTCTAAAAGAAGACCAATGCCTATGTAGTATTTGTCGTTTCCACTTCCAAAACCAATAAAATATTGATAATGTGCCGATGAAACTTAACCTATTGTCCACTATGCCTTCTTATTATATATAGTAACCCAGGCTTTCTGATTCTGCATGTACTCCAAGGGCCCAACTCACAATTAAACTTGCTGCAACTTGTGCACTAGTGCTACTAGAGGTCACTCTTACAAACCACTGGTTCCTTTCAATTTCCCAAAACTCAGGGTGCCCAATTACTCCAAAATTACACTCTTTATTCCTTTCATCTCTCTGTGGACAGCCACAAAGCCAATCACAGTCTCTAGTTTTCAAAGTTTTAGCATCTAAACCTTTTTAAGCCCATTTTTAACTCCGGCACTAGAATATACTCACAATGAGGCCTTCTAATATTTTACCACTAGCAATATTGTCCTTATATTTTCTTACTTTGTTTCTTCCCACCCAAGCTAGGCACCATTTCCATAGAAAACACAAACACTCATATTATCATAATGCACCTGAAATTTCACCATCTCCTTCTCCATTCTCTGGTCCTTCTACCGCCCCTGATGAAGCTCCTTCTCCTAGCCCCACTGCTGATGAGAACTACCACAATACATCTGATAACTTGTTCGATATTCGAGCATTTGGGGCCATTGGAGATGGAGTAACCGATGATACAGAGTCATTGAAGATGGCATGGGACACTGCCTGCCAAAGTGAATCAGCGGTTAAAGTTATCCTTGTTCCCCACGGTCTCTCCTTCATCATTCAATCTACTATTTTCACAGGTCCTTGTAAAGGTGGCTTAGTACTAAAGGTAATGTACTTTGCAAATTGCAACATTTTTGGTTCTTCTTACACTTACTATAATTAACGTAAAAGGTTTTTATACTTTAAATAAAAAATCATGATAAACCTTTTACAGTGTAATAAAATTGATTATTTTGTTTCTTACAAATGGTTAAGGGTAATGCTCACTAATTAACTTTGCTGGCACTTGTGAAAAAGGTTGATGGCACTCTTATGCCACCCGATGGACCTGACTCTTGGCCAAAGAACAACAGCAGGCGTCAATGGCTTGTGTTTTATAGAATCAATGGGATGTCACTTGAAGGAAGTGGATTAATAGATGGGAGAGGAGCAAAATGGTGGGACCTCCCTTGTAAGCCTCATAAGGTATACTTTTGATGATTTGAGAATATTAAGAACAAAAAAAAGATTCAATCTTGATGCTTCAAACACTGACCCTTATGATGAAATGCCACAGGGACCTCATGGGACAACATCTCCAGGACCATGCGACAGCCCAGTTGTAAGTAGTCCTAACACAAATACAACTTGCATTGTGATTGAAAACAAGTGTTCAAACGTAATGTAACTCCGAATGTTTTGCAGGCGATAAGGTTTTTCATGAGTTCCAATTTGACCGTACAAGGACTCAAAATCAAGAACAGCCCCCAATTCCACTTCAGATTTGATGGCTGCGAAAGCGTCCACGTGGAATCAATCTACATAACAGCTCCAGCACTCAGCCCCAACACCGATGGAATACACATAGAAAATACCAATGACGTCAAGATATACAACTCGGTCATTTCTAATGGTTGGTCACAAAACAAACCACTACTTTTTTTTACTACTGTATCAAAACTCAAAAGTCATTGATGAATTATCCTTTTATGCAGGTGATGACTGCGTGTCCATTGGAGCCGGTTGCCATGATGTTGATATAAAGAACATAACATGTGGACCTGGTCATGGTATAAGGTAATTAATTAACTTATTATTTATTTTCAAGGGTCCATATATTATATAGTTAAGTAATCTTATCTTATTATTTTAATTCAGCATTGGTAGTCTGGGAAATCACAACTCCAGAGCCTGTGTTTCAAACATAACAGTGAGAGAGTCGGTTATAAAAGCGTCAGATAACGGGGTTAGAATCAAGACATGGCAAGGTGGATCAGGATCAGTATCAGGAGTGACATTTACTAATATTCATATGGAAAGTGTGAGAAACCCCATTATAATTGATCAGTTTTACTGCCTCAGTAAAGATTGCTCCAACAAGACCTCTGCAGTGTTTGTATCCAATGTATCTTACATAAACATAAAGGGAACGTATGATATAAGGCACCCTCCAATGCATTTTGCTTGCAGTGACTCTGTCCCATGCACCAACTTGACCCTCTCAGATATTGAGCTTCTTCCAGCTGAAGGAGACATAGTGCTTGATCCTTACTGCTGGAGTGCCTATGGAAACTCTCAGACACTAACCATTCCCCCAGTTTCTTGCTTGCTTGAAGGCCTTCCTCAGTCCATTTCAGGAACTGACATAGATCATTGCTGACACACTGAATTCTGGGTGTAAAGCAAACTTGTGTGTATGTATTTGTATAATTATTACTAGGGAAGTAATTAAGAAGTGTAGTTATGATCTTCAGTTTTATGTGGTGATTGCTGAGGAGTTGTGTTTTTTATGCTCCTCCCCAATTGTTAACAATATAGTTATGTCAGGTTTGTAATGCAAGTGTGGCTTCAATTTATGAAAACTTCATGTCTAATTGTACAAGTCTAGTATTGTTATCATCATGGACCATGGCTTTATAAATTTTGCGGTGTGTTGTTATAAATTTTAAATGCATAGGGTATGTTTAGGATCAAGGAGTTTGGAAGAGAATAATAGAGGCTAGGATTAATTTTGGTTTAATTATTATCGCACTACATGTGGTCTATAGCTTTACTTATGAAAAATCCTAAATAAATTCGTTCTAATTGATAGCTGCCTAATTTATAAAGTATATCCACATTGCCATTCTATATTGCTATCAAAAAGTTTTAAGATTCTATCATCAAATCTTATATTTTGTATAGAGATCAAATTAAAAATTTGGAACAACCGTAGGGATTTATTTAAATGGTTTTATAAGTATAGAAACTAATTTTAATTCGCATGGACATAAACGATTCTATAAAAAATTCTAAAAAAGTTATGCTAGATATGACTTTGAAATTAATTATTATAAAAGTTAAAAAAACACTCATCATATAGGTTACTATATATGAACGAATGGCATTAGTGCATTTATATTAAATTCATAAGAATGTTACTAAATACTTAATAATAATTGTAGGAACTTAATTGAAAAAACAAAAGTGTATGAATCATAGAGCAAATAATTTTTTACAAATAATTTTTAAAAAAAATGAATAAATATAATTCAAGGTGGATAGTATGTATTTTCATTTTATGTTTACAAATCTCAATTAAAGTAAACATTTCCTTAAACTGAAAAAACATAACCCTTTTCCTAGCCAATGATTATACCATAAATATACTTTGTTTAATTTCGATTATGAAGTTCTTGCAAACTTAGTTTGATAAATAAACTCAGTTTCATATTATACGTTTAAATATTCTCAAAATAAATTGGTACATTAAAATTTTATCAACAAATTCAGTTTTATAAAAACTAAGATTTAAATTATTTTAAGGGCTCTTCCTTAGAAACCATTCACTTTGAATTGTTAACACAGTGGAAGATAAAATTTATACTTTTTATTGAACCACATCCATATTATAAAATTTATTATACTCAACCTAATGCTATAGGTAGATTTGGAAAGTTGACAAAATTATAAATTCTTTGACAATTTAAAATAATTAAGAGACCTATTACTCCAAGTGAGTTTGGGAAGTCAATTCAGACTCAAGTTCTCAGCATAGTCTAGGAATAACATAATGAATCTTGAAACAGGTGTTAGTTATAATAATTAGTAAAAACCTTCTAACTAATAAAATTAATAATCATGGGTCTTAAGAAATCGTGCTTAAAGCCCACAACCATCCATTTAAATAGAGGAGTATCCCACACAGGTTAGGAGATTGTCTCTTTATCTTTATTCTTACATCTACTTAATTGATCCTCGTCGGAGTGTCTTTGTAGATACTCTCCCCCTCCAACCCAGGAGAAAGAGACCTTTGATTTAAAAGTTTCATCCAAATTGTGGAAGACAATCCAAGTCCGACCCTAAATCCTAAATCTGAGACCTAGAGGAGCTTTTTGAGTACAAGGCAGTAAGCCGATATGGAAAAGACACGTTCTCAAAAATCAAAATACCCTCGATCTAAATTTCAAGTTAAGAATCTCAATAGTTGAAGTTGGTACCGCACCTATTCCTTCACCTCATTCAAATGTTCCAACCAGGAACATTTATCATTAATTTTGCTCAATTAATTTTTTTGAGAAAATATTAAATAATTCATAATTTTATATGTTTTAATTTAGAGTTTTATTATTTCAATATATAAAAGGATTAATTCTCAATGTTAAGTTATTTGGAGAAATAACTGAAAATTATTTTAAGTAACTTTGAAGTGTCACATCTTTAGTTTAAAAGCATCACCCCTCGTTAAGAGAATTGTTGTTTCAAATTATCCTAAACAACTCCTAGTTGGATAAAAAAAATTGTGGATTACTACAATCCAATCAGTTTGGTTAGTGGATTTCCTTTATTGGAGTGCCCAGATGCAGGAGAAAAATGCATCCTCGTAATCACAATTTAAGATTAAATTAATTTCTTGGTCTGCTAGATTTCCTCTACATGTCTGTGAAAATGACGAAACATAATAATTGAACTGCATAAAAATAATTTCTTCATCATTTTTGTCCAATGAGGATGTTATAAATTGGTTCTGGTTGAATCAGCCGCCGTAATTAGAAAATTCCATTCACATATATGTCCCTAAAGATGATTAAGATAATAGCATAAACAAAATCTAGAAAGTAAAACAAAAGGCCATTATGATTACGTAATTATCAGGGATTATAAGAAGATTTGTGACTCAGAAATTATTACAAGTCTTCAATCTTACTAATTTTTCATAAAATAACAAAATATACAGCTTTAAATCTTTTTAATCATTCTTCAGAATTGATCTATGTGTTATTTGATGGTGACCTTCACTTGTAAATTGTGAAGTGGGGGGAATGAGAAATTGGAATTTTTTCTGAAACTTGCACGCGAGGTAGCCACTTACAGTGCGTGGGATGAAGGAAGGTGTTCTTGCATTCGCTGAGAAAAAGTGATGGTCAGCGCACGGGCTAAGTCTAATTGCCACCCACCACACACTCTTTTTCCCAACCTTCCAAAGGCTATTATTGTTACCATACATTGCAAGACAAAAAACATTGGGATCAAAAGAAAATTAACATGCACTTGCTAAATTGGGATTCAAGGATATTCTTATTTTAATTGCTAAATATGGCCCTTCTCAAATGCTTGCTTAAACAAACTTTTATGCCTTTCTGCATGCTCCACTTCGTCTCCTTCTAGTCTAGTCTTGTAATTATTTTGCTGCATTTCCAAGCTTGCTTGCTCACTCACTATCATTCTATTATATATACATACACCTTTTACACTCAACGTGTCTCACAGAATCCAAATTCAGATTTCTTTGTGACTTTTGGTACCTTCTTGAGGACCAAATGGCCTCCTCATAAATCATATGTTGTGAAGCATTTAGGCCAACACCACATATTCCAAAAAACCATTAGGCAAAAGAAAATTAATAGTAAGAACAAGTTAGAGGGTAGGTGTGAAACGTTGGTAATGATTTGTGTATTTAGGTATAGCACTTGTTTTCTTTTGGAGCGGCTTGAGAGAAAAAAAAAAAAAAAAAGGGAAGGG
>Ga0123340_1005606_pt1 | contig 11945 bp, 7 predicted proteins | sample SirMexnodulemix_FD_89961 | JGI IMG/M metagenome (GOLD analysis project Ga0123340, IMG submission 89961) | Root nodule microbial communities of legume samples collected from Mexico - Siratro Mexico nodule mix | ecosystem: Host-associated > Plants > Roots > Nodule | place: Mexico: Nepantla... | reverse complement strand
TAATAAAAATGTCATTTGCAAATGTATTTTCGCTAGATAATAAAAAATATATTGAATAATGAAATGTTATAAATTTCACACTATGTTTTATATGGAAAAATTAATTGATTTTCTTTTTAACTCTTATATTTTGTATGATGTGTAACTTGTTCAATTTCACCAAGGGTGTGAACAGTTTTAATTAGACAGGGGGAAAGGTAGTAGGTCGGCTTCAAATTAGGATTTCCACTTAAACTTAATCCAAAGTTTTAGAATTTATATATAATTATTTTTTTCAGATTTATTCATATTTAGTCATTTTTTAAATAAATTTATTTTATTTTAGTTTTAATAAATGAAATAAATATATTCGACCTTTAGTAGAAAAAAAGTTATGTATAATTTAATTATTATTTTTGTATAACGGACTATGATTTTAGACAATTTATTATTAAATTGCAAAAAAAAAACAAAAAAAACCAGAAATTTAAATATATTTTTAAATTGAAAATTAACAAAACTTTAGTAAAATGACAGAATTTCAATTGAGTCAATCATGAATGAGTCTCAATTGAATTCAAATCAACCATTATTATTTTTGCAATTCTGATTTTGCTTTTCAAAAACATATTTATTGATTTAACTCATTTGTTTCTAAAAGAATACTTACTGTGACAGACTATGGAAACAACTTCCGATGTAGATTTAATTCCAAATTTATCTTGAACATAGTGAAAAGGTGATTATTTATAAATTGTTTTTGTATCTTTGCTTTTAAACTATGTGGAAGTTGATCACAGATCCAAACAAAATCCTTTGTTGGTCTGAACTGTGCTTTTGTTTTGGTGTGTTTATGATTCCCAGGATAATGATTAAACCTACTAAACAGCTGATTGGGTTTAGGAGATTTTTTTTTTTTAAATTTGTTTATTAAATCCTTAAAAATTTGCGGATAAATGGGTCAGTTTATTGATTAAATAATGGTACACAAAATAATCCTTTTAAATAAAATCTGTTAAATTTGAAGAAATATGTCTTTTGCTTTCATCTTTAACCTAAACTCTACCAAATTAAACATATTATATTACTTACTTCTGTAATTAAAACACATTAAGACCACATTATAATTCAAATCTTTAAAATTTAACATCAAGGTTCCACACAAAAATATTTACCCAACTTTAGATATTTTAAAAAGTAAAAAGACCAAAGTTAATATTGTAAAAGCTAGAAATTAAAACAAAAAACTAATATTTTTTTAGAGATTAAAAACACCATTAACTCATAATCTTATAAGTACAGTTCCTCTATCATTATATAAAACATTGATTATTAAGAAATTGTACAATAAATGATAATTATTTAAAATATTTTCTTAGAGTATGTAAATTTTTTAATGAACTGAACATAACACGAAAACGAATAAAATAAACCCAACCAAAGTGTTCTTCCTTATACCACGTTTTTTCTTTTCAGACAGATGCATCAAAGTATTCTCTGCCTTTATGGACTAAATTGCCCCTCCATTGAAGCAAAAGCAAAGTTCCAATTGCGTGCTTCTTCTTCCACAACCCTTCAATTCAGCTTTTCATTTGCAGGCGCAGTTGGATTTCTCTAGGGTTTGGTGGTCACGGATCAAATAAGCCGAGGCTAAGGTCAGTCGAAAATTTTCGAATTTCTTGCCCCAATCACTAATTCGTCCACTATCCATTTCTTTTACGGTTCCTGAGTCGAGGGTTTTTGTAAATTTCTCATTTTGACTGCGGATTCTGTTAGATATCGAATTGGGGGTACCCTGCATTCTATGGGGGTGTCCGATAATTTTGTCTATCTTAGATTTTTGGGATTGAGCAAATGTTTTACAATTCACAGCTGCAATGGCACTGTTAGGAAGTGGGAATTGTGTTTATCCGTTGGTAATGATATGATTTATAATTTTGTCTAGCGTTTATAAGCATAGTTGGCTGATATCATTTGTGTTAATGCCGCATTTTGTGTATATATTGCTCCAGTTATGGTTAGAATTAGGAGAAGAAGATGGTGTTTTATGAATTATGTAGTGGGTTAAGTAATAGTACTCTGGAAGTCTGTGACATACCTACCTGTGTAAGGGAAGGAGGAGAAATATTTGTATTTTCTTTTCTTTGAGTACTTTAGTGATCAACCTGTTAGATGAATTCTTTATTCTTGTATGGCATTAACATATGCTTCAGATTTATAATTGTAAAATTATTATTCTGCATGAAGTTAGTATTCCAACCAAAGGGTTGCCATAAACTTGTGATTTTCCTTGCAGTTTTGCCAGGTGAAGAAAATGATTCTTGCAAAGCAGTACCGATGCATACATTCAGCTAGCTGTCAATGCACTACAGGGCACTTAACTGAAGATGTGATATTCTTAGTGTTCTATCATTTGAATTGGAATCCCAAGCTGATTGCTACTCTGTCATGTGCATGCAAATGGTTTGATGATTTTGCCAAGCGAGTTCTGTGGAAAGAGTTTTGTCGAACAAGAGCTCCAAAAATGATGCTTGATCTGCAGTCTAGTGGGAGTCACAGTGTTGATGGGAACTGGAGTGCCCTAGGGAAGCTGCTTATCTACTGTGCAGGAAGCAAGAAAGGTGGTTTGTTCACCAACATTCACATCCCTGGTCATTTTGTTTATCAGACACGGTTTTCTAAAACATCTGGAAGGAGCTTTCTCTTGCCACAATGTAGAACTGATGTTTTGTATGTATCTGATCCCTGTGAGCATCTGGACCAAGGTGAAGAGGGAGACATAGGGTTCTTCCGAGGAGTTTTTAAGTCATTTTCAGCTTCAAAGGTCAAGAAGATGCTTATCAAGAAAAGTGCCAAGTTCCATCCAACAGAAGTCTGCCCTTATTGTAAAGCAAAGTTGTGGAACATGCTGCAAGCCAATATGATCCCTCAAAGTGCTAGTTGCAGATTGGGTTCTTATGAAGATTGTGTCGAGTATTATGTATGCCTAAATGGTCACATGCTTGGCTTCTGCACCCTTTTACCATTGTCTGATTCTGAATAAGCATCTGAGTTGGTGTAATATAAATGATTGATTATCTGGTATTTTCGTGTATCTGTAAACCGTAACTTTCTCTCCTGTTTATGTTTTCTTTTTGTATTTCAATATAAAATGAAAATTGAGGCTGGGAATTATTTGTGCATAGAAGGATAATTTTGCTGTCGCTTTCTATAATCCAGAGACTATCATTCATCAAGGATCAAAGTGGTCTCAACCAAACATTCGAGGAACAAAATGAATATTTACATGATATCCTTTTGTTATTGTTTTGAATAAGTTTTCAATGATTTCAAACAAAATAATTAATTTCATAACTTTAATTATTACAAGTAAGTCAGATCCAAATGTTAATTTTATCTTCCACTTAAAATCTAAATCATAAAACCTCAGGATTTTTGTTCCTTGAAATCCCTATTCTCACTTCTTATGAATGTTTCCAAATTATATTAAGATTCCACTAATTATTTCAAATTATTTCATATATCTCAAATCATATGGGAAAATCTCAAATATCTGGAAATAAAAAAAATTTCAGAATTGGGAAACTAATTTTTAATTACCAGAAGATAAAAGTTACACATTAATCATGACAAATAAATTAAAAATGCTATTAAACAGAACAATTAAGATTGAAAAATTTCCAGATGACTTTCCCTGGTAATGTGTATTATTGAGTTTCGTCTCAGTTGATACATTTATGGAGTATGATACCACTCTACTTTTATGTCATGGCCTGTAACTCAAAAATATTCTTTTTTAATATTTCATTTAGACATGTCTAGACAAACTTTTCCATATTTTTTTTATAAAAAAATTAATATGTATATATATTATTTACTCTAATTCTTTTGTATAATTTTTCTAATTTTTATTTTTAATTTGAAGATAAATCAATTGAAATCTGGTATGCCAAAGCCGTGTTTGGTATGCCAAAACCAAACAAGCTGATAGAAGTAAGCAGTCTCTACTTTAAACATCGTATTGCATGATAACCAGTTCGACAGCAAACATGATGTTACATAGAGTTGCATCAGTCAAAATCTTAAAATTCTAGTATAAACGCACGACTCCAACATTTAAACTTTCAGAAAGATACATGCAGACCACATTCAACTCTTATACACAAAATTGAATGCACTGCCAGTATAAAAAAAATCACAACCTAACTTCCCATATTAACTAAAGAACCTAACTGGGAGAGAGTTGTATTTCAACATGAACCTCGGAACAAATAGTCCCCATGTGCGGCACTTGCACAAAAATCATACCTTCAATGTCTTTAAATATTATCACAAGTCATAAATCTGTGAACTAGCAAAAACCCTGCAGGGCCAACCACCCTTCAACAGAATAGTTTGCTTTTCAGTTGGATAACTACCTCTACCTACTCGTCTTTCAATGGACTGGAATACTCGGTTGAGTCGGTTCTATTGTCTGAAGAAGTCACACGAGAAGAAGGTCTAGATGATGTAACTCTACCAGAAGGAACAGGCCTTTCATAGCCCTGTCCCTCTTCTGCTAGTTTTCTCATAAGGTTCATGATAGTTGGAACAATTTTGCTAGACAAGGAGATGAGTCCTGGAAGCTGAAAGAAAAAGAAAACATTAGGATACTAAACTCATCCTGAAATATCAAGATGGTCATGCATGCTCTACTGAATCTATTACTAGATACTAATTGTTACAGTTCAGAACCAAACTTAATAAACAGGATAGAAAGATCTAACAACTACCATAAATCTAGGAATGAACAACAAATCATTAAAGATACTCACAGCTCCATGTTGAAATTCTCCAGCAATGTCTAGCTGCACCCATAGGGCTTTCAAGAGAAGATAGCCAAGAAAGATGACACCTAAATACAAGGGATTTCTGCCATACAGAAAAGCAAATATGGGTGAAACCAATTAAACTAAATAGTTAGATAAAAAGTTAAGAAATTTCTGTAGGTTTGAACATTCTTATGTTCTTGAAAAAGCCCGTTTAGTAGTTGATGTCAAACACAAATTATGGAGGCTATTCTTGTTCTCTTCCTATTTGTGTGGGTGTAGACACCCCTTTAATATTTGTCGTTAATATGAGTAGTTTCATAAATGCAAAGGGTGTTGAAGTAAGTTCTCAAAACTGTTAACTCTTTTATACTGTTCAGCTGTTAGGCAGTATAAATAATTTATTTTATGAATGCTAAATGTGTCTAGCAAGTTAGCAGCACTTCAACACATGCCATTTCCTTGAGGTTTGGGAGAAGAAGTAAAGAGGCAAAGCCCTTTGGCAGATTGCAATACATGTTGTTAATTGGTCACATGGTTGGAAAGCAGTAAGAGAATTTTCAAGGATGTTTTAGTTAGTTTGTTATGAGATAAACTGGTCTTTTAACCCCCTTACGGAGCTCAACCTAATGGTTATTTAGAGAGTTAAAATAGGGTACATGCAAAAATGTCCTAGAACAGAGAAGATATAAAGATATCAAATAGGTAGAATTAACATCCACCTTAAAATTGTCATAAATTCATTAAATCCAAGAACAAGCATAGCAACAATCGCCCATGGTGGAGGTAACCAGTTGTTGCTACGATTGTTGGCTTCCTGAAATTGAAAAGAAATTTCATCATCAATATGTTGGTAAAACGTTTGATCAGTAACCAAACAATATGGCCTCATAATATGCATCCATAATGTTTATCAAACCAATTATGTCCTCTATAAACTAATTATGCACCCACAATATAAATTCTTAGGATTTATATTTCTTATAATTTTTCTATAATATTTTTCCAATGAATTGAAGAACCTTGAAAATCATAAAAAGAATGGAGAAAATATTATGCCTGTGCAGCAATGGCCTGAGAGACAGTATATTCTGTCTCCATCTTGAATTGCCTCCATAATGATTTGCACTGTACAGGTGTGATCAATGTTTTAGAGGCTGGTACCTTCAAACAAAATTAAATCACAACAAATGATCAGTCACAAGGATAGAAATATTCTCAAATCATGAGAACGTGCAAGATATCTTAACACCAACATTCTTTAGCCTAAAAATATATTAACCAATTCACAAGACAGCACTAAGTGGCTTTCTATGCATTTTATTTATGATAAGAACGAAGGACGATGTAATATTAATTAGAAATTAAGTTAGATTCCTGCTACAATTAATTTTCTGGCAGACGTAGCTTTAAATCCAATCAGAACACCCATTTATGAAAATTATTATACAATCTAATACCTTTTGTAGAGATCCTACATCTAAGAAGTATATGGCCAATGTCTTTCTTGTAGTGGTTCGATAATCCTCACTTTATAAGTTATTTTTTGAGATTGAATTAGACTTTAAGACCAAATCCAAAGATAATATCAGAAATTATCTTACTAGAGATATACCTTGTCTATTATCTTCATAGATTTCATTTCTGATGTATCATTTATCAAATATAATGCAGCAAGAATAAAATTGCACCTGCTCCCAAGTGCTTGAAGCCAGTGGATCGAGTGTTGTGATGCTCTTATCTTTACCAGAGTCGCTTGATGAATCTGCCAATGCGACTGTTAATGTTTTCTCTATATCATAAGTGTCATCAGCATCAGCCAAACGAATTACAGCCATTACAGACAGCAACTTCAAGCACTGTAAACGATTAAATTTGGTTAAAAGGGTATCTCAATCTCAAATGCAGTGTAACTCGGGAAACAACATATGAATCTTAGTTATATATCATACTGCAGAGCGGGAAGACTTTGTGATGGCTCGAATATCTTCTTTACCCGTCCAAATACGAGGCATTGAATCAGAATCATGACTGAACAATGTCGTAAACCTGCATTGAAATTTAAGATAAGTGCCTCTAATCTAGAACTTAATAAGTCAACTTAGCATAAGGTTCATACCTGTCCTTCATACGGATTAGCACTCTGCCAGCCTCTTCCTTGGCCTTGGCTTCTATCATACCCTTTCCATAATCCTCTAAAGCCACAATCATGCTCTTTTTTGTTTCTTCATCCATATCATATCTGACAAGTTCAGCAGATAACCCAGAAACAGCTGATTGAGTCTCACGATTAAGAAGTTTCCTTATCGATGGCCAAGTATCATTATTAGCTCCATCAAATAGAGTTTCAACAGGTGCAGACAATGCCTCCTTCAGTTTTTCCTGCAAGGGTACTACTATCAGCAAACTTCCTATATAGTTAGCCACTCACCTATAGAAACACAGCAAACTTCTAGCAAGTGTCACTAAGAAAAAAACATCACATAAATTTTGACTTGCCATTATTAGTTGGCAAAATAATGACAAAAATACATTGTATGAAACCATCAATTTGCCCCTTTTTCTCCCCTATAACTGTAGTGGAAACTCTTTTTTAGTTCTAATTTTAAATGGCCACCTACAAGATTTAAGCATTGTTCTATTTGGCCCAACACAGACATTGAGATCAAATACTCTGAATAATTTATCAAGCATGAATGAACAATGTCGGACATGTACCTCATATGTTGAAACTAGTTCTGATATCTTAGATGCACGGACAGATGAGACATGTGCATCAACATCACGCCGTAGCTTCTCCCTCACTTTAGATGCATCCCAGTTTGCTATTTCAATGACAACATCTACAAGGATAACATATGGGTGTCAAATTATAATTCAGTAACATCCTTCATCTACTGAGGCATATAAGACTAAATACCTGCACATCCTTCATCAAACTTAGCCATACAAGACTCTACGCATGCATTAGCAGCAGAAGAAAACCCTTCTCCTCCATTCAAAGCCTTGTCAAGTGCTTCCTTGAACTTATCAAAAACTCTGGACCTTACATGTCCCAGCGCTGCTTGGAATGCTGGTTGGACAAGCTAACCAATTGAAAAGCCATTAAGGGAAATATAGCAGCATTATAAATCTAAGAATTATCAATACTCTCCGAAACATTTAAGAAAAATAAACATGACCAACAATCCAATATCTTAAGTAGTCAGCCTTATTTCAATATCATTAATTTTTGTTTCTTTCTCTAATCACTATTTCATTTATGTTTACATGAAATTAAAGATAAAAAACCATGATTGTACAAGAATGAACTTAAGGAGAATTACTTGCAACAGTTTTTCTTGAAGTTGCTTTTGTTTTGCTGTTCTGACACCTTCGTCAAAATAATTGGCTTCTGCATCATATCTAGAGTAAAAGAAAATATCTCAATTTACTTTCAGTTTTGTTGAATATAATGGGCTTAGCCTATATTTCTTAATAGTTTTACTATATTTGAGAAAAGACTCAAATATTTCCAAACAGAAATAGTTTAGAGCTACTAGATTTAGCAGAGAGCTTATAGTATGGCATTTACATCGAAGTCAATAAACGAGCCACAAAAACATGTCGTAGAATTAGCCATACTCACTCTGAAAGACAAGTGGTAAGGAGTGAATTGAGAATTTTCCCAAAACCAGAAACAGGGCCAGATTGCACTGCCTCTTTCAACTCACACCAGTCCTGAGTCGTAATTATAAAGTAATTTCCATGGCATTAGTACTGAAGATTGTCAAGTGTTGGACAACTATACAAAAGGAAATGTAAATACCTTATTAGCAACAAAAAGTTCATGTTTCTCATTAGCAATTTCTTCACATCGTACAGTAGCAACCATGACCTACAAGTGGTTGGATCATATATAAGTAACAAAATCAACATACATGTAAAACAAAAACAGTGGCACCATAACCTCTACATATCTACCTTGTGTGCAGGAAGGTCGAGATCCTTATTCTCCTTAATGATTTTCCAGATTTCCTGAGCACTAAAACAAAAGCCTGAAGCAGGAACTACTCCACGCCGATCCCCTGCAAGGCCACCTGGAGCAATAGAATGCTGGAATCGTTTCCTCAAGTTGGCAACCTACATTTAAAATTAATCATTAACATAGGCAAATTAGAGTACTTATTAACTTACAAATGGATAACTTTGTTGTACACTGTGAAAGCTAAACTAATACAAAACTATATAGCCACATGCTGTTAATTAGTCATTCAATATCAACAACATGTAAATCAGAAGGAAGCTAGAGTATAATTCACACCTGCTCCTTAAATTGTTCTTCCTTTTCTTCAAAACTAGACAGAGCAACAACTTCAACCTGGTCATTGGTATCCAAGTGCAAAGAATTACTATAAAAGTCCAATACAATTCTACTATGCATAAGTGAACATTACTAGTAAGTTTACTGACTCAAGAAGGAATGATGATCTTACAATGAAAAAATCACTTAATGGGGTTTCCTTATGGGCTTCTGGTTTAGGAACAGAGTCCCATATCTGCCAAGTAAAAAGTAGAGAAATCGAGGTGAACAAAAAATTTGTATACCTCTCTGATAACATCATATAAGAAAGTGAAAGAACTGAATTACCTTCTGAATATCTTCTCGCAAAACAGGCTCTAAATTTTCGAGAGGTGTCTATGAAAGGAAAAGGTTAATCACATAGTAAATAGACTATACAAAAAATGAAATACTGGAAAATATTTAGAATTATCTAAACAAGCTGCAGCTTTTTGCTTTGACACCTTTGTCTTGTCACGTATGACAAACAACAATGTTGTTTTGCGTGGACTAAACAATCTCATCATGACCTGAAACCAAATACTAGCATGCAATTAGATAAATAACAATTAACAACTTTAAAGATTGCAAAATGCTGCTTGCTGTTGAAAGATACCTGAAACACAGTTTTTAAGAGAGGCTTATTTGCAGCTTGTTCGCGGCCAATGTCATGGCACCACCTTTACAAATATGAAAGAGGAGGAAAAATCAGTTGCACAAAGAAAGAAGATTTGACTTATAAGACATTAAAAAAATGACAGCAACTACACTGATTTGAAATTTTCTAGTATAATATAAGTCTATAGTAAATATGTCCAAAGAAGGAGAGACGGAAAATAACTCACATGTTTATCAGCACTATATCAGAAATAGCCAAAGCAAATAAAGCACTCTGTTTTTCAAATGCAGTGTCATCCTGAGGGAAAGACAATTTCAGTATAATGGAGAAACAACCAAATTGTGAAGTATAATCTCTCTTTGTCCTAATTTTTTCTAAGGAAATGTAGACATAGAGGTCTAGAATAGTCAACTTTCTGAAATACATAAATTACTGCAAATTATAATAAAAAATGTATGATTTACTATGTTTTGCTGGAGCTACAGACACATGGATATGATATGACCACAATGATCAAAGTAAGTTAAGTTGGAAAAAAACACCTCTCCACGTTCTCTTCCATCTGTACCCTCCAAGTCCATCACAAGTGTACATGGCTCTATGCCAACACATCTAGCCATCCAAATTCCTTTGGTTGTTTGAGACCTGAAAACAAGAAAATTCTATCAGTTTAACACCTTGCTAAATGTGCAAGGTCTAAGAGATATATGGGAGTTGGAATAACATGCCTTCCCTTAAATGCATCCATCTCTCTGAAGTTGGTATTAAACAAACAATTTAAAAGTGTACTTTTGCCTGTCGAAACCAAACAAGACAACAACGTTATTCATCACCTTTTTCTTATGTTAGAATGTATATATGTTAGAGATAACGAAGAATAGAAAACACACCACTACTTTGAGGACCCATTATAGAAACTACGGCATAAGAAAGCCCACATTCACCTAATTTAACCTCTTTCATGAAGTTTTCTATTCCGACAACATTCATTATACCATCTCCATCAATAAGCTGAGTGGAACAACATTTGTCCTGGGATGCTGGATAATGAAAAACACACGTTCAAGGTTAATCATTTTTCGTTTCAAAACATGTTAAGATCAATGATTTAGGATTAATCAAATCAAATCAACATTAATGAATAACACATTAATTAAAACTGATAACAGATGAAAACATTGTTATCCATCATAGCAGCAGACATTGTTAATATTTGATTGTAAATGTAATAAACTGAAATTAAAAAAGAAGTTACTATAAAAAACTTTGATAGGTATATTTGAGAAGATGCATGGAAGAGACTTACCCATTTGCATGGATAGGTTTGAAGAACGGAAAAAGTTAAGAGAAAAAGTAATCTCTCATCTTACAGAATCATCTACAATTTCGTTTTTGTACATATAAACTATCTTCAAACTGTTTCTGCCTTATGCATTTGCGTCTACTTGTTTCAACCATACAACACAACACAGATTTTATTTTTGTTTTATGGTGTCAAACATTTTTCCCTTTTTCTTACAAAAATTCTTGTGTGGAGAATTGTTTAAGATCTAGCCTATTTTATGCATCTTTAAATTTGGAAAAAGATTTTATTGACTTTCCCTTTATTTTTATTCTTCTCAAGTTCCTTTGAATTTTATAAGAAGATAGTTTTTCTATTTTATTCTTAATAACATTTTAAAATCACACCACAGACAAGGACTTCTAAATAACATTACTGTATTTTTATTATTACAACTAGTGAAAACAGATGCTCTCACATGTAAAAAATTGTGCACAGCTATGTATTATCTTTATCTATTACTATAAATTAACATTAAAACAATGTTGCATTCATGTACTGTTATAAATTAAAATAATATAATAGATGAAATATTTTGGTATATACTGAATTATATATTAATATACAATTTGATATAGAAGTAATACACAAAGTGATATTAAATAAAAATAATATATATATATATATAACATCTGAAACTAAAATTAACATAGACATTAAATATTAACTTATCAAAATAAATAACATAATAGATGATGTAAATTTGGTGTGTGTATGTTTGGTACTAATATATAAAAGTTTTTATGTTATTGGTACATTCGATTTGTTTAATTATATATTTTTTAACAAGTAATCACTAATTATACAGCCAACCAGAAAGAATAAAAAAAAAAAAAATACAAAAATGAAAAAAAAAAAAAAATATAGATATCTTTT
>Ga0123340_1005600_pt1 | contig 11950 bp, 11 predicted proteins | sample SirMexnodulemix_FD_89961 | JGI IMG/M metagenome (GOLD analysis project Ga0123340, IMG submission 89961) | Root nodule microbial communities of legume samples collected from Mexico - Siratro Mexico nodule mix | ecosystem: Host-associated > Plants > Roots > Nodule | place: Mexico: Nepantla... | reverse complement strand
TCTGGAACACATTGATCCGGAGGCAACTCATCTGACTCCATCACATTCTTGAAAAACCGGAGTCTTCTATCTTCATCTTCTTCCCACCAAGCACGCAAGGTAGAACAATCATGACATGATGGGGCGCATACCTGCTCATTGCCGCAAGTCACCCAATCAAAGCTAGTGCTAGGACCTTTTCTTTATGTATTTTGAATTCAGGGATTGACTTCAAACCGCTATAAACTTTTTGAGACCAAATTAACCATTTTGTGTTGCTTATCTAATCACATGCCTTCTGAACAACATAAACTTTGACTTCGTTGCAGCATAAACCATAACACATTTTGAGTTACGGTTAGGTATTTAGGGAGAAAAAAGCATGATAAAATAAAGTGAATATCTGTGATTTGATAATGTGTTAATCGTGATACAATATGATGCAAAACACAAAGCAATAGCCCTATTTATAGAAACTAATCCTGATATTAGATATTCTTACTTATTATAAGATACAATCCTGATATTAGTTAGATATTCTTCATATATTCTGATAATTTTCCAAACACTTTGGACAGTGTAAGATTTGTTTATAGAGGATTGATCATCCTGCCAACCTATGGTTTTGTATTGTTATTTTCTCAAGATGGAACCGTGAGATCTCAATAAAAATACAAAGTTAATATGCTTCCATTAGTTCAATCAAGATCACGGAAATGAAATAAGGACAAAAACAAGCAGTAGCACATAGAAACCTTACCGTCATGTAGCTGTACTGAGAAGGAATACCAAATTCCAGATCAGGTTCATTGGGCATACGCTGAATGCGCAACCCAACTAATCCCAATTCTTGCATAACCTGCATTTCAAATTTATAGTCACATCCTTTTAATGTACCCAGAATAAAAATCTAATTTTTTCAAGATCTTTGGGATAAGTCAGAATGTGTGGTTTGCAGGTGAAATAAAAATTGATTTTCTTGATTAAGAGAGCTTGAGGAAAACATAATGGCCATACAGGATGGACACAAGATGGAATGAGACCCAAATCTTCCCCACAGGCCAGCATGTCTGATGAATTTAGAAGTACGGGCAGGGTCTTCAATGCATTTTGCCTCCATAGATTCTCTTGACGACAGAAATAGTAGTCATTGTATAATCTTTTGAGAACATTCTTGCTGTATTATATGACAAGCAATAACAGATCTAGTGAGTAGATATTTCCATGAAGAATGTGGAAAAAGGAAATTGTACTATGAAGAACTTTGCTTAAAAGTGGCATAATTGTAGGAACCATCCTCAGTGGACAGCAGGCAAAAGTCACAGATTATTAAGGTACCTATGATCATCCAAATCCTGGAAACTTGAGGTATCTTCAAGATTGAAACGAGGATAAAATTTTCTTGGATGCTCTGGATCTCGGATTAAGACTATATTCTGCAAGCCAATAGCATAGAACATAATGTAGGACTTGCAATACCAAAAGAACACAGATAACAAGACAATAAAATTCAAAATATATTAAAAAAAGCCAAATTTAAGATTGAAGAATGTAAAAATTAATTTACAATCATTGTAAAATATTTAATGCTACTAATTAATTAATAAGAAAGTGGCACATCATTGCAGTAGCTAAGGTTTTGGCTTTTAGTTGAGAGCAATTGTATATTAAACCAACAGAACCATATGGTTTACTGAATAGAGTAAAACTCTTAACAAGTATGTAAGTCAAAATCAAAATAAAACTTAATTAGATTTAACTTTCCGAGTAAATATAAACAGGGACAGAAGTGGAATATGAACAAGGAAGCAAATTTGATAAAGCTACCTGTGAAAGATCAAAGAGATTCCGCCGGAGTTTGTCTTCACTCTCCAACAACAGAGAACTTTCTGCACAAGTTTTCAGTTTGGAAGCAATTTTTTTCTCTGTGTTGCTGTCCTCCTTGAACTAAAACCATTTTTTGAAAATAAAATAAATTATTGAACAAGACACTTCAACACTCGGATAGATTATATGATAGATAGTTGACAGCAAATTTAACCAATGAATGGCATATTTAGAATTAACCAACAAATCTGGACATTTTATGTTATCAAATCATACATGACAAAATCTATAAACCCCTCAGATTGGTGCCACTGAATCTACATGTTACATTGACTACACTTCTTTACCAAAATATAGCAAGAGGTTTACCAATATGTACATAAATAAATTCAATCTTGAATGGTCAACACACTTTTTCCTAACAAATAAGTAACCATGCAACCTATAGTGTTTTATCATGAAAAAAATTTCCCTTTACAAATACTTCAATAAAGAAGATCAAACATATCTGTGTTTTGTCAAGAAGATATACTATCCACTGATTTCTAAAACCGAAAATTTTATGCAAATGGTGGATCTCACTTCACTATTTAAACTCTAATGCAATAAGGATAGATAATAGTACTCACATCTTCTGGGAAGGTAATAAATGTGCAGATCTTAAGGCTAACATAGGAGTTGATAATAAATTGGACTTCTTTTTTATTTGATTCTTTATCCACTGTGGTAAACACCAATGTTTTTAGGAATCGTTTTAACCTTCCAAAATTTAGGTTTTGTAAGCTTTCACGGTTTTCTTTTTCTTGGCACAGGTTTCGTTTGGCTCCCTTAAGCTTGTTTGTATTTTTCTTTTCTTTTCTCTTCTTTTATGGATATTCATGTGATGGCAAATGATTGTTGAAGTTTTAAAATGTCAACCTAGTTGCAATGGTAAACAATGCTAAAGCTTCATGGTTATATTTAACATGATTTATTTAAAAACTAAAAAACTTCCACTCTCACTTATTTCTACCTCGAGCACCTAAGCATCAATAACACACATAAATTGAAAGAAACAGCGAAAAAAGAAGAGGAACATAATAACAACAAAAAGTATTAAAGAAAAAGACAAAGCAGATTGCTCAACTTCGTATAAATCTGGAAGTAGAAAAATCAATCATGTGTAATTCATGCTTTTTGGTTGGAATTAGGTTCCACCTTAATTTAGACTGAACCAAGCAAAGTCCATTCATGTAAAATTTATGATCAAATCTAGAGGCATGTGCTATGTGGAAGTATATAATCAACCAGAAATCAACAAATACTATACAGAAAACTATACACAAAAGGATTATCACCTCATAGAAGTTCTTGTCAAGTTCATTTAGAAAAGTTGTTGCAACGAATGTCCAAGCTGCTCCAAATTTTTCCTGAACAACAATGAACATGAAGTAGCAGAAATCCAGCCTGGAGGTAAATTTATTACATACTATGAAAATGCCGTTGTAATAGCCTAAAGAGGTAGACTACTAACCTCTAATAGTTCCCGCTTAATATATGGCCGACTGAGGCGATTAAAGTCCCATATCCCTTCTCTTTCAAGTTCTTCCTACAACACATAAGGCATGAACTATAAATTGACCAACAGCGGAGCAAGAAAAAGAAGTTTCTTATGCAAGTTAGAGCAGTTCAGCACACATCATGGCATCAAATGCCCTTTAAATTTAAGAGGACAAGATGATACCTGACTTAGAGGTATAGATGGCCGGAATTTTCCGACTAGACCTGTTACAGCATGATCTGGAAGTTCCCATATACGGAAGAATCCCAATATGTGATCAATCCTGTAAGCCGTAAAATATTTTGCCATCTGGCATGGATTTGACAAAAAAGACTATCTTCAGCCTGTATATTTAAGTCTGGATAGATATTATCTTCTTAAGGATAAGATCAAGAATTCAAAACCAAAACCTGTGTCAATCGAGCTCGCCACCAACCATAGTTGTCCTTTGACATTTCTTCCCAATTATAAGTAGGGAAACCCCAATTCTGGCCATTTTTATCAAAATAATCTGGAGGTGCCCCAGTAGAAGTGTTCATTCGGAACAAATTTGGATAAACCCAGGTGTCCACACTGTTTCTGTCAACTCCAATAGGAAGGTCTCCCTTTAATATCACTCCCTTCTTTCTTGCATAGTCTGCAGCTTCTGATAACTGCAGTCAGAATAAGAAGTAAATGGTAAGATTTTATTTGTTTTAGTGATTTGATTGTCATGAAGAACTTATAGAGTATAGGGTTCAATTTAGTTTACTTGTAAATGTAAATGATATTGAATGTAGTAGTGGAAGCAAATTATCTCATAGTGCAGGCTGTCCTTGGATACAAGCTTCTCTAACTGTAAACAAAAGGAAATTTAAAACCTCAAATATAACAGTGTAAAAAGAAAAGAGAATAAAAATTACACTAAAGCATATACCTTATCATCCGAATAATGAGCAAAACGACCCCATTGTGTGCGATCTGATGTTTCAAAGAAGTCCCGCAGGAAACAGAAAGCAGCATAGGGTTTCAACCAACCCTATTAACATCAAGATTAAAGCTGAGTCAGATGGAAGGTTGGCCTCGATCACAAGAAGCAGAGGCAGATCCAAAGAAACTACCAACTAAAGATTCAGAGATTAATGGTTTTTCTGTAGATCTGATATGATTCATAATATTATGATGTTGTTTAATTCATAAAATTAACCCTGCCTAGTGAGAAAAAGATAAAAGGGCTAGTTTTTTGTAGTTTCTGCAAGAAATAGTTGATCATGGGAAGTTTAATATAGAGGAGAGAAAAAAAATGTACAAGAAACAGAAAGATAAGACATATAAAGCATCTTTTGCCACCATATTAAACAGGAACCCAGTGCAGTAGTAAGACCTCATTCTCAAAAAAGAACTCCTGGAAGGAACTCGAATTGAGTATCAAATCTTTCTCTTGGGCAAATATTTTCTTAGCAATTGAGAGTTTAGTGGCCATTGTAGCTTCATAATCAACATCCTGTAAGGACACAATATTAACCATAAGGAAGTGGCCATTTACCGATATGTTTTGGTATAAAAAATGACAAAATTAACAACATATTTGCAGTAAATAGACCAGAAGTACAGCTCCAATTTACTCCCTAAAATTCCAAGTGCCAGTCACTTTGTCCCTAACTTAACAAAATTCTCACTTGAATATTAACTTAACAAAATGCCAGTCACTTTAGCACTCCTTGCTGCAAAACTTATCTCAATTTGCAGAAGTACTAAGTTTATTTATACAGGTAAAAAGTAAAGATTGCAACATGTTGTAATTGTTTGTAAAAGGATGTGCTTTTGGCTTATCTTATTTCAACCCTTGAGTTGAATCTAATAAGTATTCTATTCAACTAACGGCAGGAATTGGATTTTCAAAGAAAAAAATTGTTTTGATTTTGAATACCAAATTATAATATTAATTACATCTAAAGGTTTTGTAGCGTTATTGCACTTAAAAGAAACAAGAGTCAGGTGACATTGAAGACTGAAATTATTTTAGCACTAATCATTAAAACCTTACACATTATACCAATAATCAGGATATAGTGGTTTTTGCTCAAAACTGATATTTATCTAAAACATAAGGAGTGACTAAAAAAACAAATTATTTAGAATTTGTAACAGATTTTCAACGATGCATTTCACAAATTAGAGAATCTTCTTTAATAGACATTGATAGCATTACCTTCCCATCTAGTTGCTGCTTTGCCTTTTCTATCTCTTTCTGTTTAAAGGAGCCGCAAAGCATTTCAAATATCAGCATTTTGAAACTGTTACTGTTGCTACTTAATAGAGAATAAAATTCCTAAACATAACCTTAATCTCCGCTGGTATGTTCTTGGAAAGAGCCTGTACTCTCAGGTACAATGGATGCAATGCAAAGACCGATAGTGAACTGAAAAGCAAACAAATACAAGATCACTCAAGTCTCAATAATTAGTCTATGAAATGTCTGAATTAGTCACAAAAATGAACCATCAAGAATATGAAATAGGACTGAATGCCTCTTAGCATTGAGAGAATCCCATTTAATATAAATCTTTAGCGTTACGAGGAAACTTTGTCTAATTCATGACTAATTTACAGCTATTTAAAGTTGCCAATTATTGAGATAAAACAGCAAGTAAATCAGAAAATAATACTGCATAGAAATTATAGGGGAACAACAAGGAAGAAACAAATCAAGGATTTAGCTAATTGCCTTGAAATCCCCCTCAAATTGATGTTGGTGGATCTTTTCAAGCATAAATTTGCCAACCAGGAATTGATGGTGAGATTGAGACAAGGTCTTAGTAAAGACATAAACCATTTGAAGATACACGGGGAAGACAAATGAGGTAGGCATCACAGGTATAGTGAGAATTAACCTTAATGTGCTAGCAATATTCATGAAACATGGGATTGAAAGGAAGTTGAATAGCACTAGTATTGTTAGTGTTAAAGATCTCATATTGACTAAAGATATATCCAAATTATAATATATATAATGGATATAATTCTCATCTTATAAGTCGGTTTTTAAGGTTGAGTTTGTTGAATATAACGGACTTAGCCCATGTTTTATGTTATTTTGTTACTATTTCTGATACTTTTATTATCTATAAATAAACATCTCTTTGTGTGTATTTTTACACAAGGGAAATAACCTTAAAAAAAAAATTCTCTATTTTTTAAGATGGTATCGGACTCATTCTAGCAAGGCTTGGTAGGTCTATCGTGTCACCCACTATCGGGTTATTATTGGACTATCCACAAATATTTAGTCCCACACTCAAGATGTCCGTCCTTAGCATCAAGGGTGTGTTGGAGATCTCACATCAACTAGAAAAATAACTAAATTATAGTATATAAGTGGTTGCAAACCTCATCTTACAAGCCGATTTTGTGAGATTGAGTTAAACTTAAAGTCCACTCTCTTAAAATTGTGATATTGAGTTAAATATAAAGTCTACTTTGTTAAAGTCAATATGAAGAAGCACTTCAAATTTAGCTCCATAGGAGTTTGGATAGAATTGGCATCTAGCAATTCAATCTGCGATTAACTCTCGAGTATATTTGTGTTGGTGTAAGAAATACTAGCAAAAGTATTTTAAACTTCCAAGCCCAAGAAATATTTCATTGGACCTAAATGTTTCTTATGAAAAGAAAAAGCGAGATGTTGTAGTTGCTAAATCAATATATGATATGAACCAATAACACATGTCATTGACATAAACTAAAAGCAAAACAACACCATTACAGGTCTTCCACTTAAATAAAGCACAATCATGCTAACTTTGAGTAAAGGAAAAGTTAAGGAGAGTGGAATGCAACTTATCAAACCATACCAAGCCTACTTCAACAAAAAGAACTTCTTAAACATAAGTCAATAGAGTGTGTAACTTTAGAATCTCTGGCATTACTGTAAGCGAGAAGTTGGAGTACGTCGTCCTCGCATTTCACGAAGAGGCTCTAACATGGTTCAAATGATAGGAGTTCCAATCTTCGTTCCACATTTGGCTTCGTTTTAAGCAAAGATTTGCTACGGCATTTTGAAACTAGAGCATTGTCGAACCCTTTGGCTCCTTTGTTAAGAGTGCGGAAAACTATGTTTGTGATGAAGTATCATAGTGATTTCGAACTAACAGCCACGTCACTCAAACACGTCAGTGACAACATGTTATTGTGTATATTCCATAAGAGGCTCAAAACAACAATCCAATCAGAGATATCAGTTGATGAATTTGAAAACCTACGAGCTATGATGAATAAAGCAATGTGCTACGAAAATCGAGAAAGGAAACACCAGCGAGATTAAACAAGAGTGAGACAAGAATCAGACCCACACAAGAGACTGACACAACCTTCAACCCAAAACCTTAAGACATTAAGTTTTAGGGTTTTCTTTCTTATGTGTTGCTCAACTTTCTCATTTCTACTCAATATGGGACTAAGACTCACACTTGGATACTTAACAATTTCTCTCTCAAGTGAGAGTCCCTCCTCCACTTTGGCACACTTCCCCTCAAGCGAAAGCATTTTCAAACACAAGTACTTCACTCACAAACGACCCTCACTTGTACTGCCGTTTACACATTTTACAGAAAAAACTTTCTTCCAACCTCTGTAAGGAAGACTTTCAGTACAGGAATCAATTTATGCTTTTCTGAGTCGGTCACCAGCATAAACTGTCGCTCTGATACCACTTGCTGGGAAAATCGTGGAAGGAAACACTAAGGAGATTAAACAAGAATGAGACAAGAGTTGGACCCACAAAAGAGAATAACACCATCTCCAACCCAAAACCTAAAGGCATTAAGTTTGTGAGTATTCTTTCTTATATGTTGTTCAACTTTCTCAATTTTTTACTCAATTTAGGACTTAGACTAATACTTGGATACCTAACACAATGATTTTGAAAGCTCGAAATGTAGCTTGGCAAAGACAAAGCAGGCCAACCATGGAGACGAAGAAGTGATGCAAACACACGCGTTCACTAGAGTAGGTTCAGGAACAACACTTGGGTCCGGCCCAACACTCAATCTCATGCTACTGATGTAAGCCAACTGAGCCCTATCACCCACTCTAAATCTACGACCAAACACGATTCAAGCAAACTACTACCTCCCATTCCAGTGGCCCGAAAACCAACTATCGACTATCTAGCGAGGAGTAGGTTGATTGCCAACGGAGGGGACTCTGTTTTCACTGTGGTGAGAAGTGGAACCCAAGCCATTTTTGCAAGTTTCGTCATCGAGAATTACTTCTATTAGGAGACAGCTACGTTTTTTTGAAGGGCAACGAGGATGAACCACCAAAAGACACTCTCGACTTGGCTGTCCACACTCTTTCTCTACATTTTTGTTCTTTCGGTTACTGGGGTTTCATCACTCATCAAACTCTCAAAGTTTGCGGCACTATCAATTGCAAAGACATGATTATCTTGGTAGACCCAAGCTAACTTTCTTCTAAATTGGTTTCTGCCTTGGGTCTACCACTACTACAACTGTGTCCATTCCGCGTAGAAGTGGGGAACAGTGCCATTAAGCAAGGGGTAGGTGGATGTGAAAACGTGTTGATTTTGGTGCAAGGCATCAACATGGTCAAGAATGTCTTTCTTATGGAACTGAGACAATCAGAGGTAGTGTTGAGAGCAGTATGGATTGTCAAGGAAATTTGAGGCCAATTACGAATCATTAACCTTGAGTTGATGTTGAATGCTTCTAAGGTAACACTCTCCAAGGACCCAAGTCTTGGGTGGTCTCGACCCAATGGTAAAATGACCTTCAATGCACTAAAGAACAATAAGGACGGATTCATGGTGACACCTCTACTTAGGACAGCCAAAGTTGAAGTTATCCACCAATTTCCGTAGCTACACAACAATTATTAGCCAAATTCCACTCTGTTTCAACCCTCTTCCAGACTTCCACCCGAAAGAGAACTCGATCATGCCATCACAAATAAAGACGGAGCGGGGATTTCCCATCTTTGACCATACCGGTATCCTCATTACCAAAAATTTAAGATTGAAAAAGTAGAAGAGATGCTACAAATGGATATCATCCGACCTAGTACGAGCCCATTTCTAGTCCTGTTATTTTGGTTTAAAAGAAAGATGACGGGTGGTGATCTTGTGTTGATTATAGGACTCTGAATAAGGTTACGGTCCCTGATAAATTCCCTATCCTAATTATAGATGAGTTATTAGACAAACTTGCTGCGATAGCCGTATTTTCGAAACTTGATTTGAAGTCCACTTACCACCAAATTCACATGAAGGAGGAGGATATCCCCAAAACAACATTTAGAACACATTAAGGACACTATGAATTTTTAGTAATGTCTTTTGGTCTTATGAATGCACCTTCTACTTTTCGTACATATAAGCAAATTTTTTTCATTTTATATTGGGAAGGAATGAAAACAGTCGTTATAAACTTTGTCCAACTATGTGAGGTGTGTCAACGCAACAAACATTCTACTCTCAAGCCTCCAGAATTACTACAACCACTGCCTATTCCTAATAATGTATGGTTCGATATCTCAATGGATATTATTGGAGGTTTGCCTAAAGTAAAGGGGTTGGATACTATTTTCTTTGTGGTGGATTGTATGACGAATTATGCTCTTGCTCACCCTTTCACAGCTAAAGAGGCAGTTGTCCTTTTCCTTAAAGAGGTTATGTGGCTTCATGGTTTTGCTTCATCCATTGCCTCAAATCGGAACAAAATATTTATGAGTACGTTTTGGTCTGAAGTGTTTAAACAGGCTGGCACCTCTTAAAAGATGTCTTCAGCCTATCACCCACAAAGCTTTGTAGGGACATGAATCCTCTAACACCCCCGCCCCCCTTTTGCTAAGAGGTGGAGCTAAATCCATGGTGGGAGAGGTGCGTTTACTATTTGAGGAAAGAAATGAGATGTTGGAAGATTTGCAATTTCAGTTCAATAAGGCCTAGAATCACATGAAACAGAAGATTGGTGAAAGGAGGACACAAGTGGTTTTTGAGAAGGGTGTTTTTGTGTTTTTGAAATTGCATCCTTATCAGATGAAATCCCTAGCCACCTGCTAAGTTCTATGGCCCATTTGAGGTCCTTGAGAGGATTGGGGAGGTAGCATATTGGCTAAAATTACCAGACAATGTGCCTAGGCCCCGCAGTTGAACCCCAACCCTTTCCTGAAGCTTTGACAGACTAGGGAGAGCTGCTGGTGCAACCAAAACTAATTCTGGACAGCCGCTGCAACAAACTTGGGGAGCTTGAAGTGTTGGTTAAATGACCTTCTTAATTTTGAGAACACATGGGAACTGGCTGAAAAGATTAAGACTCTTTTTCATCTTGAGGGTAAAATGACCCTTTAGAGGGTATTGTTACACACCTCAGCATCTAGGAAGACCAAGGGCAGATTAAGAAAATCACTCCTTTTTAATTTACGTATAGGAGGAGAGGTAAGGAAAAGATAACAGAATGAGGTCTAGAAAATAAGTGAGACTGAGTTTTAGGAGTTTGTTAGAGGTGAGAGAAGAATATAAATAGAGAGGAGAGGAGCAATAAGGAGGGAAGAGAAAAGCGTGGGAAAGAATTGGGGAGAGAAGTGACCTCTTGAAAGCCACATACACTTTCTGTTATTTCTGAATACGCATATATTCTATATACAAACTTCACTTTGTGAATTCTGCATACTTCTATTTCTATTCCTTCTTGCCATTTCATACTGCAATTATCTGTAACTTTAAGTGTATATTCTGTCTAAGTTGTTGTTCTATTTGGAAGTCTTACAGACAACTAGTGTGACAAGTGGAAAAGAGAATGATTCTGATGTTACTGCCATAAGATGGGATAAATAGGAAACGGAGAAAGACAGCAGGGAGGGCAGTTATTGAGAACAATAAGGAGTATTTGGCAGTACTCTTGGTATTCGGGTGCAGGGGTATTTTTTTTCTTTTGGTGTTTTATTGCTATTTCACTCTATTAAATAGGGCTAACTCTGAATTAAGAAGTTAGTCTCCATTTTTTCTTTTGTGGAAGACAAGTTCTAATGTTTTATCAGTTTTTTTGATATCTCCAATGTAGAGTAAAAGCCAATGTCTGCAAAATGCCAGTTACAGTGATATTTAAAAAGTACCTACATTATTATCTCATCTCTACAATGATTTTGAAGCTGCCATACCTGTATGGATAAGAATCCCACCACATCCCATGCACAGATGTATCATTGATAGGTAGAAGTTGAACTAAATGGAAACCAGATGCTACGGCCCAGTCAACTAGCAACTTAAGGTCAAGAAACTCTCCAACACCCAGATCAGATTCCGACCTAACAGAAAACATAGGGATAGCTACACCAGCACCACGCCAAGGTGTTTCCTATCAAAGAAAACCAACAATTTAAAGCTATAAAATTCAAAAAAAAAAAAAAAAAAACAAAAAACCAATAAAAAAATAAAATTTTTATTTCTTTCATCCCCACCCAAACCAGATTCAAACCAAAAAAAAAAAAAAGAAAAAACTACACCACCAACACACCAAAATATATCAAAAAAAAAAAAACCACCAATTAAAAGCTAAAAAATTAAAAAAAAAAAAAAAAAAAAGCACAATCTCCATACCAATATGC
>Ga0123340_1005597_pt1 | contig 11953 bp, 3 predicted proteins | sample SirMexnodulemix_FD_89961 | JGI IMG/M metagenome (GOLD analysis project Ga0123340, IMG submission 89961) | Root nodule microbial communities of legume samples collected from Mexico - Siratro Mexico nodule mix | ecosystem: Host-associated > Plants > Roots > Nodule | place: Mexico: Nepantla... | reverse complement strand
TAAGAATATATGTTGAAAATCCTATTTGACTTAAGATAATGTTTAAGTGAGAATAAACTCTATTTTACAAATGAATTTTATAAAAATAACTGAAAATCAATTAAATTTAAAGTCACTTTTTAATTTTTGTTTAATTATTTGTATCTAAGAAGATAAACATAAATGCTTAATGTGTTAAACCCAATATCAAATTATTGAAACTCCATCTTGGTTTCATCTTTAATGAAAATTAATGTGTTTAATTTAAATAATATAACTATTCACTTAACCACATGCAAATTTGGTTTTTCTTGGGATATAAAGGGGGAACAATGATTTAGCGGGAGAAGGGGAAAATTGTTGTCATGGTTGGGTATGGTTGTGCTTGTTGCTTCGTGATGTGTGTCTTCATTTGATACAATTACCAGACAGTGAAGTGATGGAATGATTACCTTAGTTTCAGCAAAATCATTAATCCGTAAGTGTGGATCCATGTCCTAAAACCATGCTATATCACTATGCAAAACCAATGTCTCTTTCTCCACCCCTAATCATAACCCTCCAATACATGTTTGCAAAAATATTTATTTCAAGATAATTAAATATTATTTTAAAAAGTTTAATTAAATTTTAAACATTTTATAAATTTGAGTATTTAAATTCAAATAAAATATTTTCTTTTTATGTTAAAAATATTTTTTATTTTCACTTAAGAAAATATCGTTTAATTCTGTCATCTATGTCTTATGTCTTTAATCTCTACTAATTCATCCATCACCTTGTTATTAGAGAGAAAATAAATGAATCGATGGACAAATTGATCTCATAAAAAATAAGTAAATTGATTAATGAGTTGAAGACTATCATGATTTCCTTCCTATTAAAAAAGTATCATCTTAGCCAATTATGTGTTCCTTTGGAGCACTCCCACCACACAAAATAGACAAAGCTGCATTATTTGCTCTTAATTATAGCAATTAGCGATTAATTATTTCCAAATCTTCAGTCTCATTCTGTTCTTTTGAAGTAATATATTTTTTTTCAATCTTAATAAAAATATTAATGATTTTATTTTTAATTTACTAAAAACACTAAGTTAGTATTTTGTTTAAAACTGATACAAATAATGTATTACTTAAAAATATCGTAGTAAAAATATTGTAATAAATAATATATACTATTATTATTGTAAACAAATTAACTTTTAACATTTTTGTACAGTACTTAAGAAAAACGTTGTTACATGTCACGATCAGATACTCAACTGTTACGTCAAGCGTGCCGGTGCCTTGTAACATCCATGTTAACATTAATTATTTGAACATTCACTAAAATAGAAATGAGATAAAATAAGAAGTATTATATAATTTTAGCTTATATTTAAAATTTCGAATAAAATTTTTACATGTAATTTTAGTATATGTAAGAAAGTGAGATGTTAGGTATTGAATACTATGGGTGCATTACAATAACCATTACTCTTGGGAATTCTTCAATAAATTTAAAATCAAATTAATTTTCATAAATTTTATCCAAATCGTACTTGACAGATAAAAATTTACTGAACTGGGATATTTTCTCTCTATATAAAAGCATATTTCAAGAAAGTTTCTAACATTTACATGACTTAAGTGTTTGAAAAGTATAAAATGAATTAAATAGTATAATGAACAAATTATAGATTTAAATCTTAAGGAATAGAAGATTAGTCTATATGAAATATGGATTAAAAATGAGAGAAAATTGAATAATATAAAAAAATTACAAACTTATTATTTCAAGATTTTGAATTAGATAAACATTAATATTTTAAGTGAGTTTAAGTTTTGTTATTATGAAATATTGTTGATGATTTTCCGTAATGAGTCTTCTTCAAAAGATTTGTAAGTGATATTAGAGTATGATTTTTTGTAATGATCAACTTAGATATGTTTCGTTGCGATAAATATGGATACAAGTAAAAGTTATTAGTGAGATACTAAATTAAATATATTTTTGCTTAAAGAAATATACATATGTCACTTCAGAAAAAAAGAGTTAGAGAATCCAAATATAACTCTATGTTATATATATATAGATAATTTGTGCAGTAAATACTAGTAAAAATATCCATCGATAAGATAGGTCTACACCATGAATGTGATGCACACAGTGAACTAAAATGGATTTTGGTGAAAGTGGAATGAAGACAAACAATTGAAGTTGGGAAGCGTTGATTGAAGGACATAGAGAAAGCAGGGGATGTGCATGAAATGGACAGTGTACAGTAGTAAGAATGGAAGTGTGTGAATCATAACAACGCATGATTAATGGGAAAAAGATTAGTCAAAGATCCATTGTGTAGAAGAAGACACACCAACAGTTCAATGAGCTTGCATTGCATGCATGATATGTTATTTTCATTTTTTTTTTTTTTTTTCTCTTCAGCACGCACATGTCTGATTTTGATGCATGAATGACTGTAACGTTCTACAACTCCTTTTCTATTATATACTTTTTGAGATGTTTCAAATAGACTTGTTCTTAAGGAGAGGAGACAAAAATATATACTTACTCTATAATATTTTCTTTTTCTTCATTTTGTAGAATTTTGTAAGAATTGTTCGTGAAATTCCAATATATGGTTGGCCTTGAGTGTTCAAGTTGTATATATCTTGCAGATCAAATCAGATAAAAGATAAATTTAATTTGATATGTTTAATAAGGAATGTATATATATATATATATAATTAAAAGTGGGTGATCAGTTTCACTGTTTATATATATTCTTTTATCATCTCCTTTCATTTTTGTATCCCTCTCTTTATACAATATCTCATTCTTTAATAAAACATATTTTATCTTATTTTATTTTCTACTTATTTTTTTTCTTCTTCTTTTCTCCTGAATAGATCATAAATTTGGTTGAAAATTGGTTGGAAATTGAAATAAAATTGCGATTGGATTTTTAAGAATATTTATTCAATAATAGTGCACTGTTAATAATTACTTAATGACATTACTAATAGGTATGAAGATTAGTGATATATGCAAGGATGAAATACTTTAAGAAGAAGAAGAGGCGGAACATAAAGGAATTACTATAAGGTTACTAGAAAAATAAAAGAAAACGATATAAAGAATAAATTTAAAAGAATAAATACAAGAGAAAGAATTAAAGATTTAGAAGAAGAAATCACAAGAATCAAGCAAGTAGAGCTCTTAAAATTGAAATAAACTTTAGAAAATAGATGAATTGAAGGGAAATAACTTAAAGAAAACTCTTTGACATTTGGAACTCAACCAGTCAATAAGTACAAGGATTGCCAAGTCAATAAAAGTTATCATTACATCTATACATCTAAATAACTATCAAGTGCACATTCATGTATCTTTATAACCACCTAAGGTTAACTTTCTAATTTATGGAAATTAATTTAGCTTAATCTTAGTTAACTCTTACAAATGTTTTGCTCATTTTTGACTCTTTGAACGTGCCATGAAAATTATAAGAACAATCCACCCTTTTGTACAAATCATATAAAGTTGAGTGAATGAAATAGCCTTTGAAAGATTTCTTTAAAAGTTGAGTTGTCCCCTTTCTCTCTTGTTTTGAGTTCTTATATTGAAAAACTTTCTAAAGTGGTGGATCTTCAACCTCTTATCCTTGGAGGTTTTTCCCCTATAGGATGCATGTTCTTCATCCCATTCTCTTTTTTAATCCATTTTTAGTTTCCTTTTACTTTGTTTTCTTCTTCTTGCATTTACTTTTTACTTTGTTGAATGTTTGTATTGTCTTCTAACTCCATTGTTGCGCCAACTTAGTTTATTTCATTGGTGGGTTGTGTTCTTGATCTCATAACAAGTTGATCTAGATCCTAAACATCCCTCTACAGTCCATATCAATTAGGAACTATAATAAGGAGGTGATGGGTGCATTCATTAAGTTATAAAATTATAATATATATATATATATATATATATATATATATATATATATAAGTCTTTAAAGTTTTAAGTTTTAATTTGATATTGATTTTATTAGCAAAATAAATATAAAAAAGAATACATGGGGTATCACAATCTTTTTATAAAAGTCTAAGCAAAGATGATAGCTCACGGTTTTTTGGCTCCATGTTTTTGAGTTTGATTTTTTTTTTAATGGAGTTGGATGAAGATTGACGAAAGTTAAGGAGAAGTGATAATTCGATGTAGAAGTGAAGTGAATTCCGTGAAAAAATTGAGTCTAGAAGAAGTGAGGCCAAATTCTACAAGAGTCTAGGCTAGACACGAAGAGGTGTTAACATAGGGAGAACTTAAGAACAAGCTAGGCTACAATTTGGGCAGAATTTTCCTATTCATTCAAAGTTAAATGTGGTCAACACACTTATTTATAGTGTGAGTAACTGACCAAAAAATTGGAGCCAAGAATTCATATTTCAAAAATTAAAAATAAAACCCTAAAAACTTGCCAATGTGGTTGTGTCATATGGAGCTCACACCTTCCACGCTTCTTTATCCAAGCTCGCCATTTAGAGAGTGACTTGTGAACATCATGCTTCTCTTGCCATATGATTCAACAAGCTACTCATACCCTAAACCGAATTAGGGTTTGGTTTTGGGCCTTGACAAGCACACTTGATGCTGTAAAAGACTCCACAACCTAATTCTACACCTATTCTACTCAAGCCCAATTTCTAAACTACTAAAGGCATAATACATGGCCCAAAGAAAAATTCCTAATCTACTATGTGCATGACGGAAGATTGGTCCATGTTAATAGGAGTTTGACTCTATTGATATCAGTTGAATCCCACTCATCTTGTATTCTTCTAGTCGCTGCTCTAGTAGTAGGTCCTTTGCTAAGAGGCTCTTCCATCATCCCCTTTCTCTTGAAGAGAATTTGTCCTCAAATCCGTAGAATCTTTCTCATCATTTATTCCACCTGTAAAAGAAATAAGATCAAATATATTAAAGATGGTATGAACTTCATATTCATTAGCAAAATCTATCTATAAACATTGTCATTGATATGCTGGAGGACTTGAAAAGGACCATCTCCCCGGATGTTAAGTTTGGACTTCCTTTGTTTAGGAAATCTTCCTTTGTTTGAGCAAGATAGTGGGTTGTTAACACTTTTTGCATTCAATGATAAGTACATCAATTGCTCATGTAGCAAGTAATAAATATATCGTTCTCTCTTAAGGAACTTATGCAATACACAACAATATTTATAACTATAATAAAATTAGACCAAGAAATGCTTCCATAATTTGAGTGATTTGTTATAGAAAATAAATTATACAAAACAAATTAAATATTGTTATGAATTTATGTTAAATCATAGATAGTAGAATAAGGTTAAAGATTGATGATATGAACATTGTTAGGGTTAGACTTTACCATACCTCACTCTCATACATCAAAACAATTACCATCTTTTCCTAACTAATGTCAATGTCAACCCACAATAATACCCAAACTCTAATTTCATAATTTCTTAGGTGAATGAGCCTAACTTTCTCTATTAACCATTAATTGATCAATTATATAGAAAAGACTTGTTTTTGTCACAAGGGCTTAAGAGTAATGATGAGAACCCTCAACATATAAGATAAACAGTGAAAGAAAATGATTATACCAAGAAACCGTAAAGTTATCGTCCAAGACTAACTTTTTTTTTTCTCCTATGGCTTTGTGTCTCTAAACCCTAACACAAGCACTCAATAAATAGACTTTATACGTTGTTCGTGCCTGACCCAACTTAAGTAGCGCCAGGCCCAACTATTCCTACAGTGACTCAAGATTTAACTCACATGCAGCTCAACCTTAGTGATGTCGAGCGCTACTGTGTTGCATTATCTCATCTTCTATATGCATTCCTTCATGCACCTTCTATCATTTTTCCTCCTTCATGATCCTTTTGTGTATCATTCTTTATGGGCTTCATTATATTTCTCTGAATCCCGTGCTTTCTATTCACCTTTTAAAAAAAATAAGGGAAACTAATGTAACTTTCTATTGTCATACTCAAGTAATTAATTATTAACAAAAACTTAATAAAATAAAGATATAAGTAGGGTTCAAGTTCAAAAAGAGTTGATTTCAAGAAAAAAAATAAACTCTAATATCCCTACTTTTTTAGAAATGATATTTGCTTGAATCAACTTTCAACATGTTCTTCGAGAGATCATGATATTGGCAAAATACTACGAGATCCTCTTGAAAGAATGAAGAAGCATACATTCCCTATAAGTATAAAATAAATATTTATTAGTTTGATGTATACTACAAAATGCTTAAGACTTTCATATGTCAGACAAAGTATCAAGAAAAAACTTATTAGATTAGGTATAATCATTTGTATATGTTCAAGTAAAAACTTATCAGACAAAGCATACACATCACTTTAATTTGTCAAATGAAACACACAATAAACAACTTTTGCGTTTGTTCAGCCACTTAACATTGTTGAGCTAAACTAGATATTTTTCCTCTAATATAATCGGATACACATAAAATTATATTTTACACTAGAAAAAAATTAAAACCAAATAAAAAGTTAATTGAACTTGGATTTAACAATTTTGAATTTCCAAAATACAATTGTAAAACACTAACTTCTATAGAAGTGTCCTAACCGTATGGTTATCAATGAAATATATATAAGTGGTTTATAATGGGTGAATAGGTGGATGAAGAAAGGCTTGTAATCTACTCTTGTGTTTTACCTTTACTATATGAACAATTTATAGTTATTTTTTATTTTAAAATATAATTAACGGTAAAATAGAAATATAAAATATAAATTCTAAATGGTGAAATTCCCATTATATTTTGTTATAGATAGCAATAAATGAATTAGAAATAGTTATTCATTAAAACCAAATAAAAATAAAAAATAAAAAGAAAATGAAATCTCTTATCTTTTATTAAATTTCTTTATATATTTTATACATACTTTTATTTCATGAAAAAAATCTCATTTGAACAGAATAAAATTAAATATCTATTTTTTTTTCAAAATAGTTAGATTAGTTTCGTATCTAAGATTAAGCTTGAAGTTCCCGATCAAACTAAAAGGGAAACAACTCTCCCCTATTTTATATGAAGATTAGTAATTTGGAAAAACGTATTTATAGTATTTATATTTTTAGTTAAATTGAGTGTTTTGTTTTTTAACTTCCAAATTGATTAATTTAATTTTTGGATATTAAAAATATGCATTTATAAATAATTTTTAAATATTATGACACATTAATTTATTATGAAATTTTTTATTTTATTAAAATTGCACGGAGCAACTCTTTGACTATTAATTTGTAATTTACATTTTCGAAGTGTATGTAAACAGTAATTGGATCATCTTTATGGCCCAGCTACATTATGAAATCAAATTTGATTATATACTTTAATCAATTCAAATGTGATTGTATACTTTAATAATTGATAAAATATTTTTGCCCACACTCCACCATACAAATCCTTAAAACAATGTAAACAAATAATCTCTCCGGTTTAATGTTCAAAAACAAATAATTAACACAACCAAAACTCCAACGTTAGAAGTAATAAAAACTATTCAATATTCAAAATAAAATCTATAAAAGGATTTGTTTTTATTTGGTGTCCACTTTTATTAACCATTATATCCAAAATATCGATTAAAAATATCACATAACCCTATATACATTTACGTCTTTTACTTTTCTCAAAGGTAAGAAAACCGCTAAATTTATTGTAGTTTCAATCTTTTCGCTTGCTTCTCTTTAATCACCTTTAGTAATTAACTTTGTTCTCCCACTTAATATTTTTAGGGTTTCTTCTCTCACGTACGAGTTCTGATCTTCTGATAAATTTTATGTATTATTCTTTTTTTGTGTCTTCAAAATGAACTAGTTTTAATATATTAAGAAAATTTAATACTTTAAAATATAAAATTAGTGTATTTTGAAAGCTCAATATAAGGATAACACAGAAAAGTTACCAGAGAATCCAAATTTCACATCACTTACTCACCTTTCTTTTGGTTTCCCATGCTTTTCACTCTCAAAATCCTCAATCTCACTTCCATTCACTCCTTTTCTAAAACTGAATCAATTTGTGAGCTCTCACAGATTTGCATTTTGACATTATCAAAGTGGCAGGAAGGTTACATTTAGTGGTTAAATAAGCATCTTCATTGATACTGAGTTAAATTGGAAAGGAGAGTGTGCCTTTCTTTTTATGTTTTGTTTTTCTCCTATTTTATGAGAAGGTGCTACGTTGATTATGATTTCGTAACTGTGGTTGGTGTAAAACGATGCTAGTTTAGTTTTTGAAATGAATGATTGATATATGTAACATGCATAGCAGCGGGTCCGCAGAACACACACTAACATTATAGAAAGAGAATAGACACTAGAATGGAAAAAGTTGATTTTACATGTTCGATGAAACATTGGTTATGGAAAAATCAATATAAAATTCAATAATGTGATAATTTTGTAAAAAATGAAATGATTTTATATTTTGATTAAAATTTAAATTGATATAGAAAAGTAAATGTAGTACCGTATTCGAAATACTTTGAGCTAGTTTAACTAACATTCAAGATACACAGTAATCACCTCAAATAGACTCTCGTATCTCAGTATCTACTTGATGACTCGATAACCGCCGAGTTTGTTACCTTGGACCTAGGCCATAAAATTAATCAACGTCTCTCAGTCCAGTATCCTATAAATAACACTTCAATCTCACTTCAACCTCAGGAAGTATTCGCTTTTGATTTTAGCCTTTTACTCACCAATACTGCACCTCACTTATTCTCTCATACATTCAACCTATTAATCGTTTACTTACTTGAGCGTCAAAGTGTATTCTGTAGGTGGACCTTCCTCGTCCTTGGATATTCAAACTTAGATCACTTGTGACTTGGACTTAGATCAACTAGACACCAACCCACCTCGGAAAGGCGATATTCGGATCTCGATAAGAACATTTGGTGCCCACTGTGGGGCCGAGAAAAACTTTTCCTGACCAATGTACTTTAGTGTCACGCCACAACCAAACTAACAACCTACCTCTATTCATACTTCACCTGAGATGGACCCAACAACACTCGAGGCTATCAAGACCCACATGGAGAACATTCTCTAAAACAACGTACAACATGTTGTCACAACCCTCAGGCAAGAGTTAGTAGAACAAAGGAAAGCACATCGAAATAAGTTGACAACACTACAGCGATCGCTTACGGCCTACAATAGGACTGACTCACTCATGCATCTGAGCAAAGCCGACAAGTGTCGCCGAAACAAGAACATGAAGGCTAAAATTGACCCCTTGGGGATAGAGTTCTCAAAAAGAGCAAGAACCAACCCTCACGAACAATCCAAGGTCGTTCATAGCTCTTCCATGGCAATGAATCATGGAGGAGGGACGGGTTATAACTCCTCTGTTGTAGCGGATCAAGGAAGAGTCGTGAAGATGTCTCGGGAAATTGATCAGGAACTCTCCTTTCGAGTAACCCCAATGCCTCGTCTCAACCCCAAGTTAGAGACTTATATGGAAGGTTTTCACCCCTTCACTGCCGAAGTCATGGAAGCACAACTCCTTGACAAGTGGAAGTAGCCCAAGGTAGATTTCTACGACGGAACCTTGGACCCAAATGCGCATGTGAAAGCTTACATGACTCAAGCTAGTCTTTTCTCCAGAGACTTGAGAGTGCACTGCCAATTGTTCCCTACCACTCTCAAAGGAACAGCTCTCGAGCGGTACTACTCATTGCCCTAAAACTTGATCGACTCGTTCTGAACCCTCTATTCGAAGTTTATAGCTTGGTTCATAGATAGCAAGCCAACGGCTACGTCCTCGGCCTCACTACAACACATGACTCAGGGCAAGAATGAGTCACTAAGACTGTACATGGCTCGCTTCGCAAAAGCCTACCTCAATATACCCAACTTACACCCAGCAGTAGCATTGTATGTGTTGACTGTTGGATTAAAACCTAGTCTATTCCTCAACGCCCTGTTCGTGAAGTCGTCTTCCAACATGGACGAGCTTTGAGCTCAATCTGCAAAATATATTACGATTGAGGAAAATACTGAAGTAGTGAGGAGGTTAGAAATACCTCTCCTAACCTCCGCCCCGAAAAGAAAGAAATCGGCAGGTTCGACTCCTATATTCCACTCAACGCCAACCGAGACATGGTGATCTAAGAAGCCTACAACTTGGAACATGTTCGCCTTCTGCAACCCATGCAAACTCCACCCTTCGGCGATCATACCAAAAGATGTTAGTATCACTAGAACTATGGTCACACAATAGAAGAGTGTATGAAAGTACGTGACCTGATAGAGGAACTAGTCAGATCAGGATCCCTCACTCGATTTAGCCAGCAAGGCCAAGGTGGCCGAGGATGCGGAAATGGCCAAGGAGGAGGAAGGAGAGTTTGAGGCGGATTCTCCATGAGAGGCCAATGTCACGGTAGAGGATAAGTGGAGGCTCCAGCTCCTCAAAACCAACTTCAGGCTCTACCAGAGCAAGAGCCAAAAGAGCTAGAAAATGGCTCCAAGTGTCGTAGACACATCCACACCATAGTTGGAGGCTTCGCGGGAGGAGGAAGCTCCAAATCTGATCAAAGGCGATATTAGAGGAGCATTAACTTAGTAAACATTTTGTCGCCAAGGACACTTCCTCCCATCACCTTCAATAATGACAATTTTTGCATACACAATCCCGAACAGACTGATCTTGTAGTCGCCACAATGGCTATCGCCAACTGACGAGTCTATAAAATTCTCATAGTCCAAGGAAGCTCAACCAACATCTTTTATTGGTCTACATTTCTGAATCTCGATATATCCATGTAGATGGTCAAATCGTACCCCGACCCCCTTGTTAGATTGGCAGGGGAGAGGGTACATACTAGAGTATACGTGGATTTGTTGACAATCTTTGGTAACAACAGAACTTACTGAACACTAATAGTAAGGTACATATTGGTAGAGAGAGATATATCATACAATGTTTTGATCAACCGAAAAACCTTAAACGCGCTAGGGGTACTTGTCTCAACTCCCCATATGGTGATGAAGTTTCCCTCGGAACACAAGAGTGTTATGCTTAGAGTCTAAGGGTAAACCGTTACACTATGAAAGGGGAGCTCAACCTCAACGACAACAAGGTTGAAGTCCCCAAAACATGCAGCAAGGACAAGTGCAACGCGTAAACCACTCTCCCCACACAGAGAAGGTCATGAATGTTTTAACATTGACGTAAAACAAGACTTCACACCTAAAGAGGAAAACAGTGAGGTTGATGAAGAAGATGAGGTTGACCTCGTCCTGAGAACAGAGTTTGAAGAAGGTCGCCCTACCTTTGATGAGTCGATGACCACAATCTAACTAGGACAGCAGCCCAACCAATGCACTAGAGTTGGGAAAGTTATAAATCGGCTACTCAAAAATGAGATCGAGCATGTGATAGTAGCCAACGTTGATCTATTCACATGGAACCCATCCGATATGCCAAACATCAACCCCGACTTCATGTGTCACAAACTTGTCATACTTCCTCAAGCCAAACCCATCATAAAGGGGAAACAAAACTTCGATGAAGAGAGTAGGGCAACGGTGGCCCAAGAAGTGAATCAACTACTCAATGCCAACTTCATCAAGCCAATCAAATATACCACATGGATAGCCAACGTAGTGATAGTGAAAAAATCGAATGACAAATGGAGAATGTGTTGAACTACACTGACCTCAACAAAGCTTGTCCAAAATACACGTATTCATTACCGAATATCGATCACTTAGTAGACAACATGGTTGGATATGAGCTTTAGTTTCCTTGATGCATATTCAGAGTATGACTAAATACATATGTATATCAAGACAAAACAACTTTCATAATAGAAGGAGATAACTACTGTTACAAAGTTATGCTTGTAAAATGTTTGTAAATTATTTTATATATATATATATATATGCATATTGCATATTGC
>Ga0123340_1005594_pt1 | contig 11954 bp, 4 predicted proteins | sample SirMexnodulemix_FD_89961 | JGI IMG/M metagenome (GOLD analysis project Ga0123340, IMG submission 89961) | Root nodule microbial communities of legume samples collected from Mexico - Siratro Mexico nodule mix | ecosystem: Host-associated > Plants > Roots > Nodule | place: Mexico: Nepantla... | reverse complement strand
TATATATATATATATAAATGGCCTATAATTCTACCTAATAAGTTGATAAATGAATTAGGAATTTTATATGGACACAAAAAATCTCTAAAAATGGTATTGTTTATGTTAATTGGAATATGGTTTGTAATCCTAGATCTAATGGCAGGTTTCAAGGTCTTAATTTATAGGTGGAAACTAAGGCTTAACTCCTCCATTTGGCTTGGAATTTGCTTACAATGACATGCCTTGGTATACCCTTATCAGAGCTAGGTTCCTTAAAATGTGAATGTTTGAATATCCCACTGATCATTCATCATCGATTTAGTAATCACTATCACACGGTCCTTGAGAATACTTTTTTGGACTCTTGGTAAGGGAGATCACATTAACGTTTGGAATGATATATGGTTCTCTTCTTCGTATATCTCATTCATTGCTATAGTGCCTTATCTTGAAAGGGTTTAGTTGTATGCTTTTATTGCCAATGGGCGAAATGGAAATACTTGAAAAATATCCTTTACGTTAAGTAGTATGCATGAGATTCAAGATATGAAGCATATGGTTCCTACAAGTTTCCTAGATATTCCTAATTGGATGTTGGATGATAATGGAGTTCTCACACAAAGAGTCGCAAAACAATTCTTCTCTCCCTCTTCTCCTTATTGTGAGTGGGGTAAGTTAGCTTAATCTAATGCTATTCCTCCAACTAAACCTTTAATGCTTTGAACAGCCTTTCACAACAAACTCCCTATGGATAAGGATGCTCAAAAGAGATGGGTTATGATGTGCTTTATGTGTACTTTATGCAAGGATCATGAGGAAGATATTAGGCATTTTCTTAATGTTCTTTTATATCTTTTATTTGGACTTGATTCATAATGTTTTTCTTGATATTACTAACTCATCTCTTTTAGACATTATTTCTTTTCTCAGTTCTACATGTGGTCCTTTGGTCAAGCACATTAAGCTTGCTTCTATTATTTTTATCTTATGGATGATCAGGAGGATGAGAAATCATGCTAGATTTCAACAACACATACCATGGACTTTGGCATTAATTATATTAAAATACAAATTACAATGTTAGGTAACCTTTCAAATATAAAAATGCATGATGATATACCTAACTTTTTTGTTTTGAAATTTTTTGGCGTCAACACTAGATCCTTTAAAGTCTCTAATCCAATACAAGTGGTTTGGAATACCCTAATGTGGGTTGGATCGAGCTGGGTGTTGTTAGAGGCTCTCCCGGTCTTGCTGCCTATTTTTTCATTTATAAAGATAATAGAAAGGAGTATGTTGAGGGCATTTTTGGCCTTTTTGGGAATTCAGTGTTACTTTTATGCATAACCTATGAGTGAATCGAGCATATTAAGAGGGTTAATTATTTAGAAGATTTGGCTTAAGACTAATTCATCTTTATTTTGTCAATATTTTTCTTCTAATGGTTTGATCTTTTAGTTTATTACGACACTAGTAGAAAAAACACATTTAATTGCAGTTATACAAGGCTTACAAGCGTGGTTCCGGAACTGCGGTTGATACAACCGTGATAAAAAGTACTGAAGATACCACCGTGATTGTAAAAATCGCGGTAGTAAAGTTAATTTTTTTCCCCCACTGTCAGTACCAGTCTCAGTTCTATGCCTTTTGTGCTTCTTATGAGAGTGTGACGACTCCAGCTCCTTGTGGATCTGAGTGAGCTCCCTAAAAGAAGCAGAGGCCCAACGAAGATATGCACTAATGATATGTGAAGCACCATTATCCACAGAGACAAACTTTGAAAGAATTTTCGATGCTATGGATAGTGATACGTCTTGCACTGAAGCATAGTGCCCAGAAATTGTCTTCATCTTCCTCATCTTTACCCTTCAAACACACACCTAAATTTGAAAAGGAATAAAAGGAGGGTTAGCTGGGCACATTCTGAAAAAACACTCAAAATCACAACTTCAAAATTCACTCAAGTATTTGGCAAAACCTAACATAAAATCAACTCATTCACAAAACAACTAAAATGAAAGATTCACATCAACAAACTCAAGATCACAACAATTGTACTCAATGGGACTCCCATTCACATCCAAGATCAAAAGGCTCAACTGCCTACCAACACCAACATCCCTAGAACACCAACCCAACGAAACCCCAATCATGGGATAAACCAGCGTGAACGGAACAAGCGCGGAACCAAGAAGAAGCAAATTAAGAGAGCAAAAGCCCCACCCGAGCCTTCGAACCGCAGTCCAAAGCAAAGAAGACGCTTCCCTAGCCTTAAGGCTAGGGTTTTCCCCAATACTTTGTCCGCCAATGCTAATCCAAGTACAGTGAATTTCCCGGGAGGTGAACGAATGACCCATATTAGCGAAGAAGGAAGAAACAGTGTGACAAAAGGAGGTCTCATTGGTAAGGAGAGTTAGATCGGTATTGACGAAAGAGGCGAGGGAAGAGAAAGAGGTGAAAGATGGGGAGAAGAGGAGGAGCAAATTGAGAGGGAAGGGTGGGGGGAAGGGTGGTCCCAGGAGTGGTCGTGGAGGAGTTGGGAGAGGGAGTGGGCGAGGTGGAGGACGTTGGGGGCAGAGGGAGGAAGGAGAGGGCATGGGAGAGGCGAGAGAGGGCGGAGGAAGGGAGGTCGAAGGAGAGGGAAGGGTTGGGGAAGAAGGATTGGAGCTTGGAGAAGGAGAGAAGAGGAGAGGAGGAGAAGAAGAGTTTGAAGGCGAAGAGGGAAGAGGAAAGAGGAGGGAAAGAGTATAGGGTTTCGAGAATGAAACCAAACGCAGTTCGGATCACATATCATCACGGTTGTTTTCAGAACCGTGATGATATCCTCCCCGCAAAATAATTTAAAAATTATTTAGTACCTACCACCGCGGTTTTGGAAACAACGCGATGGTATCTCCCTACGGTGTTTCAAATTTAAATATTTGTGTGTCTTACCATCGCGGTTAACCACGATGGTAATCTCCTGTAATGTTAATACGATCGCGATTGTTATGGACAACCGCGGTGGTATCATTGCACTTAATTTCAAAAATATCACCGCACTGTTTTTAATCGGTTCCTTCTTAATGGCGATGATATCCTGTCATGGAATGTGTTTTTTCTATTAGTGCAGAGAGATGGAAAAAGTATATTAAGGTTTGTAAGAACGTTGATTTAAGGTCACTCATATTTTTGGAAAAAGGAACTACTATGTTAATAAATTTGCTAAAGTGAGTATAAATAATAAATTAGATTTTGCATTGTATGAAACTTTGCCAACTTATATTACTTTGGATTTTTTTTTCATAACAGATACAATTTTCCTTTATTCATATTGTAATGGGGGCTGATGTTTTTCTTGTTGAACAAGTTTTGGTCTAGTCCTCCGATATTTTATTTTCTTTTCTTTGTTTAATAATATTTTTATATAATAACAGATGATTAATGAATCTTGGATATTAGCCTAATTGAGATATTAAAAAAAATTGTTCAAATTCAAATTGTGTCTATTTTATATAATAAATGAAATATATATATATATATATATGAAAACTAACACTTTTAGGAATATAATAATAGAAATGTTATTAATAGAACGGACTTATTTTGTAAAAGAATTATTTGTAATACAGTTTAACATATTTTAATTAAAAATTATGTTTAATTGATAATTCAAATAAAGGAATCTCAAAAAAATACTTCATTCTATATTTTAATAATCCATTTAAATATTTTATTCCAAATTCCTCGAGTAAGTAGCAATCTAACATCATGAAAGTGCTGAGATAAAATCCCCGAAACCCACATGAAAGTTTTGTAACATGTATGGAGAAAGGAGGAAGAATCTGACCAATTTTTTGTCCTTTGTGCACAAACTAATATGGTGAGTACCACACCGAGCCAACTTTTGGGAATCTAATACTCCCTTATATATTTATGCTCATATATCCAAAGCCAACCACCGCTATAGAGAGTACACACTACACCTCACTCTTTATTTTGCTTTCATGCACTTGCCTGCTTTATCATCCCAACAAACAACTAAGATCGTGTGAAAGGTTGCATGGCTTTGCTCTTCTCTATTTGGGTGTCATTCAAAATAAACAAATAAAAACCCATGCGAAAGATGGTGCTAGATTTGGAAAAGTTATGAGTGCATTATCTGGATATCTTGGTGATCTTGTTATTATACTAACCATAGTTTAGCTTCATATTTTTATTAAAATAATATAGTCCTTTGAGTAAATGTATAACTTTACTATGATATAGAGTAATTAATGTGAAGATAAATTTACGAATATAAGGATTGCTGTTTCACCGAAGACTGAGAACATCACTTAACTTAAAATTCTCGTAAGAGGCTAAAACTGAAACAATTGTGGAATGGAGGGTATCATTAGGTATACCATGATTGACAGATTATTTTGTTTTTTAAATATGTTGTTTTGATTTTTAATGGTGTGCATGAAAAAGAAAATCTATCGAGAGAAGTTAATTTCACAAATAAATCTTTATATCTCGATAAATTAGTTATTGAATTCTCGACGAATTAAAAGATAGCTAGGTGTTGCTTTTTTATCTAGGAGTGTATGGGGGTTACTATTTCATTGGGGGTAATGAATAAGTTTGGAATCTCTTTATGCAAATCAAAAGATATTCCGCTAAGTTTTTTACACATAAGGTTTGGGTTCTAAGGGAAGAGTGGAAAATTTACGAAGGATATGAATTTTTAAGACCATAGAGAAAAGTCTTTCGGCAAAAGACACTAGAACCTTTCTCTCTTAGTTCCAAGGTAATTGGTTTTATACAACTCAATCCACGTCACATTTGAAGTGTTAAAACCAAAAAGCTACTTAAGCAAAGATTCAAACCAATAAAAGGTGGTAACACACTTATAGGAGTGTCGCACAGCCGTTTTACTTGAATGTGATTACTTGTTCTCAGCCAAAATTTATCTGCCAAAAGGATTTGACCTTAACTCTTTTAATTTTTCCGCCATGTATAAACCCTTTGGTTAGTTCTTTAACTTTTTGAGTTCAACAAGCATCCTAGCTGGTTTTGGATTTAATCACTTTAGAACAAGAATTATGCTACGAAGGAACTGAAGCCGCAAAGACAATATTGCATCCCTATTAATGCTCAATAATGTCAACATCACAAAAAAATATATACAAATAATAATAGTGATAATAATCTCTGAGTAGTATAGTCACTAGTGAGTTGTAACTAAGAGAGTGCACTATACTATAGGTGGGTGTGTGATGAGGAAAGAAGCAGTCAAAGATTTTGTGTTGTAATCATTAAAGTGTTTGGTATGTCTTTACTCCTATGAAAATGATTTTTTAAGGAAAGGACGATAAACAAGGAACAAAGGAAACAGTAAAGAAAAAGTGAGTTTGGATGGCAGGAAAAAGAGATAAAGGGCAAAAATTGTAAAAAAGAAAAGAAATCAGAAGCTGTGTGCCAGGTAGATTTGTTCAGATGCTCAGTGGACCCCTATTGGAGTCAGGAACCGATGCATGATAAAAGGGTTCTTTTTCTCTTGGGCTAAATTTAAAGGCAAGAGAATTATCTCTTGGACCCACTCCATGGCCCAGCAACTCAGTTTTCTCTATTCTTCAATGCATCTATCTATTCTTCTATATCATTCACCTCCAAGCTTATCATTTTCTTCCTTTTTTCATGTGATCCATTTGGATGAAGAAGCTACTCTTCATATATAAATTTTCACATGAAAGTGACACATGTTTAGGCTGAACTATGAGAGCAACGTATGAATGACACTCCAAATGGGCATGCTCACTAACAATTGATTAAAGAACTTATTGTACAAATAGCTAAGTACATGTTAACTTTTTCTAAGTACATGCTCACTAATGCTATAATAATGTAAAATTTGAAATGATGGAGATGATGAATTTGATTACAAAAGTTAACATTAAAACGTTAATTTGATATATGTGTATATTTTTGGGATATTATATCTTTATTACAGTGTTACAAGTATTCTTCATGAGAAACAATTTAATCTAATTAGATAGAGTTATTACTGTTATGATTTTTTTTAAGTATAATTATTCTGGATTTGAACTCAAAATTCATGGTTAAACTAAAATAATGTTGTGTTATTTGATTTACGCGTTTTATAAGATATTAATTGAATATATTTAGGTATATATTACAGCACTGATTAAAATGGATATATATAATATGCTTTTCACAATCAGATGAAATCATCCAAGATCTGATTTTATTGTTTTAATCTTTTCTACAGACGAATTTAGGTTTTTTCCTGAGCAAAAACACGTACAAAATAGCATTTCCTTTTCTAATAAAAAAAACAAATAAATTGCAATCTTACATCTCAAAAGCCATGCATAATTTATTTGCGACATGGCTGTATTAAAAACAACTGAATTTAGTTCGTTTTTGGAAAAAGTGAAACGCAAGACTACTTTTGTGCGCAATAATAAAGCTAAAACAAGATTTAGCCATAGTCACTTTCATATTTGAAAACTATTTTGAGTATGAATTTCTTGAGTCTAGAGCTAGCCATTGTTACTTATAATGCTATCTACTTTTAGTAGTTTATGTTGCCAAGTGCTGGTTTTGATTTAACATTCATTGATTAGATACGCGATGATGACAAGTCTTCTAAACAAATAGTAGATCATAGAAACCATAACTTATGGATCCCCCTTTGTCCAACATCCACTAAGATTATAGCCACCGTTGTATAAAAGTAAAGCCAAAAATACAATAATAATATTATATCTAGTCGTATATTATACTTATAGCATGTAGCCATTGTTAAAATATGTGAATGTTCAGGAAGGAATATTGCAATACACAGCTTTGGAAATAAACTATTATCAATGTTGCAGCATGTCACTTCTTGCAACATGCTCTATAGATACTTTACTCTGCCACTTTAATTTTCTGTGTTTGATCCTATTTTAATACACCTGCTTCACTTACACACATGATTTAATGATAGTAAGTTATTTTTCCTTATTTGGTTCATATTAATTAATTTTTTTGTGGTAGTCTCAAATCCGAACTCAAACTTGATCATCTCTTTCACACACACAAAAGGGTAAAGCACTAATTTTCAATTAAGTAATGTTCTTTTTAGAATTATCGATATGGGTTACATAATTAGAGGTTACCCTGGCCTCTGCTTTAAATTTTTGTATTCTTTCGTAAAGGCAAAGTGCAACCAAAGTTTATATTAGTGCAAAAATAAATACTAATTAATACTGCATTAGGACATGTGTTTAATTCACGAACGGATATTTTAGTTCGTATGGTCAATTAAACTTCGATTTAGTCATTTATTTATTTACACATAGATGTGGGAGACATTTCGGACTCAAAAAATCCACATGCCCTAATTATATACTTATACATAGATGTTGGACTCATCAAGGACTAAAAGTACTCTTAGACTAGATCAGTTTTAAAGAAAACAATTATTCTATAATCATTTTAAGTTTTTTTAGTTTATCATCTAAGCACTTTGTTGGTTTAGATTTTTAATTCAATCTAACCTAAAATTATTTGAATTGGACTGATTTTCTATTATAGGATTTTTTTTATTTACTTTTAAATAAAATGTTAAATAAATAACAAGATATATAATCAAAAAAATCAAATCTCGGATCTATATCACTTATTGTTTCCTAATCAAATTGTTTTATTTTCGGACGCCTTTCATGCTTGGGGTCGGAGTAAACACACAGTATGTAGAATTTCTTATACATTATTATTGTGCTGGGGGGTATTCTTTTGAGTAGGGTTAACAAGCTCCTATAATGGGATTATTATTGAATTTTTTGATCTTCTGAAGCGACAGCTGTTATTGTCATGTTTTCGACTAAATCTTGAGAAATATGTATTATCATAGGGTTGTACGTCTTTTACCTTATTGTTTATAAATTTTTTTATTATAATATATATATATATATATATAACTTAGTTAACTTTCAAGTATTTCATAAATTTGAATATTTGAGTTAAGTTTTTTATTAAAATTTTGTCTATTAATTAAGTATTTAAATTTTTTATATTTTTCATTTAATTTTAAAAAAATGACTAGTATGTTAGTTCTATTATCTTCTTTACTTGTTTTCATGTATTAAGAAATAAAGGTTTTATGATTAATATAAAATTATTTTACAATTAATATCAGACAAATGATTTTATTATTCTTATTGAAAGCGTGTTGGATAATAAAGGATTGTCATCTATCACTTACATTAATAATGATAGATGACATAGAAATCATCGAAAATCATAACGATCTTGTTATCTAACACATTTTTAATAAAAGTAATACAAGTTACATTTAGAGATCGACTTTTAGAGATTGAGTATGGAGCTTATCCTTAAGGAGAGCGGCTTTGGGAGTTCCGCAATGGTGACCGGCCTGGGGTTTTTAACCTTCTGGAGATAGGCCTTGGGGAGTTCGGCTATAGAACTCAGCCATTTGGTGTTCGGCTATGGAGTTTAACCTGGGGAGCTCGACTATGGTGCATTGTTTTGGGGGAAGGGATTGTAGTATAACTATTTTGTAATAGGGTTGAAACACCCCTAAAGTGGTTCTATTAATTTTATTTTTCGCCATTCAAAAAAAGAGTTAATTATTGTTTTATATTGACAACAATATCATTTTATATTAACTACAAAATCTCACACATGAATACAAATAAATAAGATTACAGGACTAGATAATAATCACATTAATTAGTTAATGAATGGAAAAATTAAATGGTCAGATTCAATTAAAAAATATTAAATTTTTAAATACTCAGTAGAACAAATTTTTTTAATAAAGATTCAATTAAAAATACTAATATATGAGAGACTTAAAACTTAATTAAGCTTGCAAATATATATTATTAACTAAAGAGATCTCTTTGATATATATTAATGAATTCAAATTGATTAGGTAAGATTAAATTCTTTTTAGGATAAATTATTCTATTATAATTAGGTTACTTTTGAAATACAAAATACAACATTCACTACAAGAAAAAATGGTTTTACCCACAGCCAAAATTCATAGGTAACCGCAAAAATCTGTGCCCACAGATTATCCACGGACAAACATCCGCAGGCAATCTAAGCATATGTAATTTACCTACGGAAGTTGAGTCTGTGGGTAATTGAAGTCGTGGGTAATACTCATCAACTCCAGTCCTAGGTAATACTCACTTACTCAAGTTCATGGGTAATATACAACTTAGTGTTTTTTTTCTTATTATTTTTAACTCTTTTTCTTCTTTGATTTTCTCCATCTGTGCAGAACACTACAAGAAAAAAGTTATTTAGAGACCAATTTTTAGCTACCAAACGAAATGGATGCTAATTGTGACCAAAATAGTCACCAAATTAAATTTTGGTTACTAAATAACTACAAAATAGAAGTAATGATTGAATTTAGTCACCAATTAAGTCAAGATAATTAGTATCTAATATTAGCTACCAAGGTTTTAGTGGCCTACACCATTAGATTCTAAATTAGTCTATAACTTAATTAGATACCAATTTAGAATCTAATGGTATAGGTCACTAAAACTTTGGTGGCTAATGTTAGATACCAATTATCTTGACTTAATTGGTCACTAAATTCATATTTTGTAGTTATTTAGCAACCAAATTTTAATTTGGTGACTATCTTAGTCACAATTAGCAACCATTTCATTTAGTATCTAAAAATTAGTCTCTAAATGTTTTTTTTCTTGTAGTGGAAAGACTTCTGCATTTTTACAAACTGTTTTATTATTAAATTTTCAAGCCAATCAAAGGAACTTAAAACAGAAACAAAGTTCAAGGAGAGTCACTTGGTTTTTTCTTCTATGCCACCTCCATTGTCCAACGATGTTATTTTCCGAAAAATTCCTTTGCATCTCTAGAAAAGTCTCACTTTATCTAGCAACAGGGAGAGACTTTGACTTGGTCAGACGGAAGGAGAAAACAAAAAGAAAAAGAAAAGGTTCAACAAATTGAATATGTGTGGAAGGCCCTATGGTTTTCATTTTCTTCTAGAACCACCAAGGTACCAACGCCAACCATGTCTCATCTCGTTAAAGCTTTACATTGCACTTCCAATATTACATTGTCGTCTCATCTTCGCAATCTGCTTTCCTTCGCGCTTTCCACTTCCTCCTCATCTTCCTCCACAGCTGCTGTCAACCACCACCCGAAGTCCTCTTTGTCAAATCTAGGGAAAATCTCCCCAGGCAAGGGCACCAAATCTTCTCTTGTTTGCATCATTGCTAAAATTGTAATGGAAAACAAAAACAAAAACAAAAAATGTTTGATACCTTTGTTATGACTCTAAATCCGTTTGTCTCCTTTCGAATGCGTCCTCGACTTCTTTAACTTGTCGCGGGTTTGCACTAACGATGGAGTTATTTTAATAACTCGTCACATTTTGGAAGAAGAGTTTGAAATTGGGTCACATTCGAGATTTAAGAACTAGGAATGAGGGTTACTTTTAGATGTTTTTTGTTTAGTAAGGATTTCTTTCAAATGTTTTGATTTTAATAAGAAGAGAGAATTGTTAAAAACAAAAATGTTGGAGATAAAAATATATTATTAAGAATTTTGATTTAAATTTTTAATTTTATTCCTGATTTTTATTTTCTCACCACTCTTTATTAGTAGATAACTGTTTTGAATTATATATTTATAGAGTTTCTCATTCCATTCGCGGGTAACAACTTTACAGATGAAAAATTTAGTGAGTTTAAGAAATTTACCTATTACCAAAAAGTTGGTGAGTAATTATTTGTAAATAATTGGATTTTTTTATTAGTGATTTAATTAATTAAATTTCCTTTATATTTATGTTGAATTAAACTTCTTAAGCTATATAACAATACACATTCAAACAAAATCTAAAACTTTTTTTTAACACTTTAACTCTCACGTCCATATTCCTATAATTCAAGCAATTAGGATAACCTTTCATTATTTCATAATTATGTACAAGGTATAAGTATGTGTCTAGCACATTCAAGCTAATAAACTTAAGAATCAAACTAACTGTAATTCAAACATTTACAAAAGAGAGAACTCAATCATAAGGGAAACCACAAAAATGAAGAAAAAAAAAAATCAACTAGGAAAGAGGAATGTCTTCAATCCCCATATTTATTTTATTGTTTTCACTTCTTACGATTTGTCCCAATTGGGGATTACCATAACATATAATAAGGTCTACTTTAACCTAATTAAGGACCTAATATAGTCAGTCCAAATGATAAAAAGAATGAAAATATGAAGTTCTATCACATAGACAACCAAGCATGGCCATGCCACAATCTTCACAGTCGTGCACAGTTCAAAATCCTTCAAGGTCTTCATGTTTAAGACTGGCACAGTATGCCAAAATCTGCACGACTGTGTTTAAATTATTTTCTTTTTTCTTTTTATATTTGGAATGAGTTTGGAGAGATCTGCGTTGTCATATACAACTTCTGTAAAATGTGTTAATTTGCACAAAATCAAAATATCACCATTACTACAAAAACATAAATTCTGCATGTTATTTACAAATTACATCGATTGTTTTACAACTGCATTCACACTTTCGTAAATAAATATAACTTTTTACGCTAATTATAGATTTCAGTGACGTAGCATCAATTAAAATTTGAGTCGAAATAAAAAGTATATTTTATACATTAAAATGTAACTAATGTAAAACTTTAAAGCATATTTAATTTAATGAACACTCTATTATTTACCATTACGAGACTTTGCTCCAATTTTACTCACATGGAGTTATGTTTCCTCATACTTTAAAACAAAGTTATATAGGTTAGAACAATCTTATTATTCTATTTTATATATTATTTGTTTCTGATAGAAAAAAAAAAAAAAAAAAAGTAGCATTTTTTCCTTTTGTTTTAATGTGATATTTATATTTTTTTTTTTTTTTTTTTTTTTTTTTTGTTTTTTTTAAATTTTTTTTTTTTTTTTTT
>Ga0123340_1005593_pt1 | contig 11954 bp, 14 predicted proteins | sample SirMexnodulemix_FD_89961 | JGI IMG/M metagenome (GOLD analysis project Ga0123340, IMG submission 89961) | Root nodule microbial communities of legume samples collected from Mexico - Siratro Mexico nodule mix | ecosystem: Host-associated > Plants > Roots > Nodule | place: Mexico: Nepantla... | reverse complement strand
TATTTTTTTCTAATTCTTTTATTTATTTTTAATTCTTTTCTTTTTTTATTTTTTTAAAGAGAGCTATTTTGAAATATCTTATTATCTATTTTTTTTCACTCATCTTTTACCTCTTGATCAATCCTGAACAATTTTGAACAGTCTTGAACATAGCATAACTCACATAACCAAATCATCAATTCTTTTTATATTTTTATTTTTAATTTAACCGAACAAAATCGGGTGTTGACACATTTGCCATAGGAAGTTTCTTTATTAGGGGCATGCCCCAAGTAAAGTAAAGGAGTCACTAGTATCTAGAAATAATGTGATCTCTCTTCTTAACTCATTCTTTCATCTGAAATCTCGGGGTTTGATAGTTGCAGTTAATAAAGCAAGTCCTTCTCTTAACATAAGGAACTCTAAAGTTCAATGGCTTAAATGAAAATAATAACTAGCTAGAGATGAATTGCAGTAGTAAAAACAACTAGTTAACCACCAATGTACCATCGTATCTCTTAAAATGATATTTTTGACACTAATGATGATTCTAGGATTCTGTGTTGTAAAAAGTTATAGTCATTTTAATCACAACCTCACCAAAACTTTTTTTCAAATTTATGCCACAGGTCAAGACCTTCACATTGAGTTCCACCAATCATTGAAACCATAAAGAAAATTAACTTTGCAGGTCAAAATACATAAATATTCTTATATACACATTTTTATTAATGTTTTTAATACCTGAAAAAAGAAATACAAAATAAAAAAACTGCATTTAATATATTAAAAATGTAAATTTTCATTTTTTATGATATTTAGTTAATAGAAGAATTAGTAAGAATATTATTAAAAAAATAATATTTTGGAATAAAAAATAATCTATGAAATGTCATAGAAGTTTTAGATGGAATTGAGACAAAGAACACGTGAACTCTAGATATAAAAGAACATTTCTTCTATTTTTTGTATTATGATGAAATAATATTTTTTTTTTGTATTTCAGATTTGGCAAGTTTAGACTGTTTTGATTACTTCCTTGAAGACAAATACACTAACAAAAACTCCTAGCTTGATATTGTACAGTTTTTAATTGTATGTGTAATCTTATCTGGTTGGTACATTTATTTTCAGTTGAAAATTTCATGTTATATCCATTTTATTATATTGTGTGATGATGGAAATGGATAAAAGAGAGGATGGAAATAAAGTTAGATTTGACAAGGTTTAGTTAGATTTTGAATGAGTTTGTAGTGAAAATTATGTTTTAAGATTCTCCAAGTATAAAAACTATTTGGTGATTGTTGACACTCAAGATAGAGCATATCATTGAGAATATCACAAAATGCATAATGAGGATTTCACTAAGAAAAAAAGAATGTAGAAGAATAAAAATACCCTTTAGTTTTGTAAACAACAAATAGTTAATGGTATTTATAGTTTTCATCAAAATAGTCCCTATTTGTTACAAATTCAAACGCATTTGCCATTTGCCCTTCGTGCTTTAAAATTTGCTTTTTGTCCCTTTTTGAACTCCATGTGCCATGAAGTAAAGCTTAGGCAAGACTAAAAGGAAAGTAGACACCTTAACTGAATTGTGTATGATTTCAATTTTGTAATAAAATTATTGTGTCTTACCTTAATTGACATTCTTTGAATATGTGTTTTGTAGAGGAAGGTCACACGGAGGCTTGAGGATGAGGAAAAAGTTAAGAAATTTTAATTCCAAGGCTTCTCATAGACTATCAGAAATGTTTAAACTTGCTAGACAAGATGGTATGAAGCCCGAATTGATTGGCAATAATGTCTGGAACAGCATACTAGAAAAATGGAATATGCTAGTCTATCAATCTAAGTGTCAAACAACTTCAAAATATCGTCCATCTGGTAAAGGTGACAATTTTCACACGGGAGAATTGATTAGTGTTCATGAACACGTATACATATGGTATGAATTCTTGAATGTGTTGTTATTTAATTATGATCTAAGAATTCCTTGCTGATTATTTACTTTGTAATCCTGTGCAGGATTTGGGTCGATTAGTGAATGTAGATGAAGTCTTCGAACAGACAGATAGAATAAAGAGCACTAGAGAACGATATAGGCGGACTCATGTGAGTTTCCTCTATTACATCTAACTAAAATTTTTTACTACTTATATGACAAACTACTTTGTCTTTGTAGGAAGAATTTGAGAGTAGATTTTCTCAAGCACTGGTCTACTTCTATAGCGGGAGTCTCAGAATGGAGTCCCCTAAACCCTACTGAGAAGGAAAGACTAAGAAATAGATTTTGGTTAGAGGCTGTCGGTGGAAGATATAAAGGCTGGGTATATGGAATTGGGCAGGTCGATCGTCATGATGAATCTATTCAAAGTTTCATGCTGCATACACAAGCATGCTCCAGTAAGCAAGTTGAATCTGAAGAGATCGATCGTTTGAGACAACGACTTGCAACTAGTAAGGATCACTTGTCCACTACTGAGAACCGATTGGGCACTAGTGACGATCGCTTGTCCACTAGTGAGGAGCAAATTCATCAGATGAATTCTCGATTCCAAGCATTTATTGGTGCAGTCATCTATTACCTACCACCCTCCAGTAGTTGTAGCTGCCCAAAATATTTGGCAACAAGATGATCACTAACAAACCCGATAGCAACATGACCACCAACAAATCGAACAACAAAATGAGGAACCACAAGGTGATCAACATAATAAGTATTAGTTTGTATAAGAATGAGACACGACTTAGGATACTTTTATTGTCATTTTAATGTTTATAACTATCTATGAATTTTTTTACTGCGATGTAGATTGTACTTGAATTTTCATTTTGATTGATCTATATTATGACAAGTTATACTATTTTACAACGTTCAATAGTTTATAGTTTATGAATTGCATATTAACTATTTGGATTGTATCTTTTTGATTGTGTATTAGTAGATATTAGTAAGCTATAAAAATAAAATTGGTAATTGATTTTGTTTGTATAATTATATATAAATGTTTTCACATGTAATTACGTATGGATTTTTTCATATGTAATTACCTACGAATTATTTTTGTCCGTAATTACATATAGATTCTCAAATCCATATGTAATAGTTACCTACAAAAGTTTTATGTACGAATTTATGGTCGTATGTAATCTGTAGGTAAATTCAAATTACATACAGATTTTTAACATTACATATGGATTTTGGTTGTATGTAATCCTCCTTTTTCTTGTAGTGAATGCTCAGTGAACTTAGACACCAAAACAACGTAAGAAATGCGGTAGTCAGCTAGCTTCCTTGTCTTGATCATGTGTTGTTTAATCACATTAACCCAATTGATCTTAACTCTATGAATTATACAATACATCAAGATGATATCCTCTTCGGTCAAGATTGCATGGTTGTAACCCCTTGGTGTAAGTTTCCAAACTACTATAAAAGCAAGGATCCTAGGATTCATGGACAAGCCTCCAACATGATAGCTTCTCATCGCAGCATGTGGATTCCTTAAGCGAGACCTGAAGAACTCGACCTTATTGATTCCTTCAAACGATGTGGTGTTACCTTCAAACGATGTGGTGTTCACATATCGTTGGTGATGACCATGTCCACTCCTTTTACATGGGAACACATAATTTCATCCACAAAAGAAAGGTTTGTGAAGAAGACTCTCACCAAATCAAGATACAAGTTCCCTGTCAGATTCAAAAACTTATCCACCTTTTTATACTTTTGCAGTCTCTTAATATTGTTCAAGTTCTCCTCTTCAAGCCATTCGAACCTCAGAAACTTGGGGATATTAATGACTTTGTGACAGACTTCATGGAGGTATATCCCAATCTGCTTGTGGTTACTTGAGAACCACCTCTCCAAGTGCCCATTTTCATTACTTTCTCTTTCCATAAGACTTTTTCTAGAGTTCTTAGACCTCTTCCTTGGAGTGGTAAAGATTGACATGGTTGAGGAGAAAGGAAGAGGTTGAAGGTTGGAGGGGTACTAGGCCAAGAAGACCATAATGTATGGAGTAATGTAGTTTAAGAATGCAACACAGAATGCATGCTATATATAGAGCTACGTGCAATAAATTGCAGTACAGTATAAAGCAAAGAACATGCAAATAATTGAGTAATTGGGATTCTGTAGATATTCAATTAATTGAAACAAACAAAACTTAGCTTCAGAATTCCCTAACAAAGATTTTTGACTCTTTGACTTTCAATCAATTGAAGACATGTGACACTTTGTACAATTCTCCTCTTGCACACGCCAACTCTATGCTTCAAGTTATTTGATTCTCATTCTTTGACTATAACCGTGTCTGCACAAGTCTCTCATAGCAGTTCCTAAGCGTGCACAAAAAAAAATTGCATCATAATTAATTGCAGTTTTGTCTTAAGTAATTAAGGTTAATGCAGCAAAATATCAATAAATTGAACCACTGTTTTAATCGATTGAACCAATTCTGCAAAAACTAAAACCTTGTCAAAATTGCTTAGTCTGATATAATACTACTCAAGTCAATCATGCCAAGTTCACTTCTCAGAACATTAAATCTCTCCTTGTTTAGAGACTTAGTGAATAAATATGCTAATTGCTTCTGAGAAACTACAAATTGAATTTTACGGTCACAATTGATAACATGATCTCTAATAAAATGTTGGTAAATTTCAAGGCGATTGGTTCTAGAATGCTGAACCAGATTCTTTGTTAGATTGATTGCAGTTGTATTATCACAAAATAAAGGAATTCTAGAGAGATTTAAGTGAAAATCACTTAGTTGTTGCTTAAGCCAAAAACTCTGTGCACAACAACTTCTAGAAGCTATATTTTCTGTCTCTGCAGTTGAAATACTACACAAGCTTTTTCTTGTTGTGCCATGAAATTAGACTTGATCCAAGCAAGTTACAAGTTCCACTAGTGACAAGTTCCGTTTGGCTGTCATTAAGTGTGATTCTTTGGGGTTTGTTTGATATCTAGCACACAAGCCTACACTGAACATTATACCTGGCCTACTTGCTGTTAGATATATGAGTGAGCCAATTAATCCTCTGTATTTGGTATGCTCTACATTGACTCCTTTATCATCTGCATCAAGGTAGCATCCAATCGCAATTGGTGTTGCAGCTTCCTTACAATTCTCCATCTCAAACTTCTTTAGCAACTCTCTGCAATATTTTGCTTGACCCTAGAAAAGTCCCATGCTTGAATTGCTTTATCTACAGTCCTAAGAAGTAGTTCAGTTCTCCCATCATAGACATCTCAAACTCTCCCTACATAGCTGCTTCAAATTGCTCACAAAGATTTTCATTAGTGGATCCAAAGATTATATCATCAACATAAACTTGAACAAGTATAATGTCATTGCATGCTTTCTTAATGAACAAAGTCTTATCTATTTTTCTTCTCTCAGAGCTTTGAGAAAGTAAGAAGATACTCAACCTCTCATACCACTGACGAGGTGTTTGCTTCAACCCATACAAAGCCTTCTTGAGTTTGTAGACATGTTCTGGATACTTGTGATCTACAAATCCTGGAGTTTGACTCACATATACCTCTTCATTAATGTATCTATTTATGAAAGTACTCTTGACATGCATTTGAAAAAGCTTGAATGCATTCATGCAAGCATAAGCTAGCAATAGTCTCACTACCTCCAATTTGGCCACTGATGCATATGTTTCCCCAAAGTCAATCCCTAATTCTTGATTGTAGCCTTTAGCAACCAGCCTTACTTTTTTTCTCACTATGACTCCTTGCTTATCCAACTTGTTCTTGAAAACCCACTTGGTTCCAATTACTTTCATCTTCTAGCAAACTTTTGACCTCGGAACAAAAGTCTAGACTTCATTCCTTGCAAACTGGTTTAGCTCCTCATGCATTGCATTTATCCAATTGTTGTCCTTCAATGCTTCAGCCACAATTTTGGGTTCCAATTGTGATACAAAGGCCATGTGTTCACAATAAAGGTTCAATGATCTCCTGGTTGAAACTTCTCTCTACACTTGACCTATCACATTATCCAATGACAAATTTCTAGGAACTCTCTACTACTTGGCAAACTAGAACTGACTTTCTATGCAACATTTCTTGATTCAAGTGATTGAATGGTAGAATCAATCGATTGATTTTCCTATAGTTGTGCAACTTTCTCTGGTTCATTCTGTAGTTCTGTATCGAGTCTCTGTCTAGTTGGATCATCATCTTTTGCACCTATCTTAACACTTTTTTGCACTTTCTGGTCAATTTCATCAAATACTATATGCATGAATTCCTCAACTAGCATGATTCTCTTATTATATGCTCTATAAACATGCCCATGCAATGAATAGCCAAGGAAGATTCCCTCATTAGCTTTTGAATCAAGCTTGCCCAAGTTATCTTTACCATTATTCAAAATAAAACATTTACATCCAAAAACTTTCAAATGAGAAATGTTAGGTTTTCTACCTCTAAACAATTCATAGGGAGTTTTCTTTAAAATAGGTCTTATTAGCACTTTATTAAGAACATAGCATGCAGTGCTCACCGCATCGGCCCAAAAATATTTTGGCAAATCATTTTCATTCAAGTTCCTCTAAAAACCTATTCTTCATTTCCACAACTTCATTATGCTGTGGAGTTCTGGGTGTTAAAAAATAATGTTTAATTTCAAACTTTTCACAAAACTTTTCAAGTCTTTCATTTTAGAACTCTCCCCCATGATCAGATTTAATGGCAGAAATACAACTATTTTTCTGATTTTGAATAACTTTGACAAGTCTCTTAAAAGCATGATAGACATCATCTTTGGTAGCAACGAAAAGAATCAAAGTAAATCGAGAATAGTCATCAACAACTATAAGACCATAATAATTACCTCCTAAACTCATAGTTTTAGACGGACCAAACAAGTCCTTGTGAAGCAATTCAAGAGGTCTAGAAGTTGAAACCACATTTTTCTGTTTAAAAGAGTTTCTGGTCTGTTTACCCTTTTGACATGCTTCACACAATCTGTCACTTTCAAACTTGAACTTAGGTAGGCCAATTACTAGCTCTTTAGTTGCAATCATATTCAAATGATGCATGTGTATATGAGCTAAATGTCCATGTTTTATCCTTCTTTGTTAACAAGCAGTTCATACCAGAATCAATGTAAGACACATTTAACATATACACATTCTTTATCTTTTTACCTACTAGCAATCTCCCTTATAGTTCAATCTCCCATAAGGCACAAATTTGGTTCAAATGTAATTTTGTAGCCTTTGTCACAGAGTTGACTGATGTTTAGCAGGTTGTGCTTCAATCCATCAACCAATATCATATCTTTTATAGTCACTGACTCTTCACCAATGTCACCAACACCAAGTATCTTCCTTCGGTTGTTATCTCCATAGGTGACTTAACCATCACATTTCCATTTGATATTCACCAACTAAGATGCATCCCCTATCATGTGTTTGGAGCAGCCACTGTCAAGATACCACATTTGCTTCTTTATTGTTACACTGACCTATAAAACAATTTAGGTTTCAAGAGTTGGTATCCTATTAAACTTGGGTCCAATAGTGTTAGTAATGCTCACCTCAGATTTATCACCAGCCATGAGACATAGGTTTGCTTCAATTTCCTTCTGTGAAGAGTTGCTTGAAGACGTATCATTGTCTTCCTGAGCTATGTATGCTCTCCTGGTCTTTCAAGCTCTATTGCTATTCTTTTCATGTCCTTTCTCTTTGTTTTCTAGGCTTGGATAATCTACTTTAATATGACCCTGTTTACCACGACCAAAACAAGTGAACTTAGAAGAACTATATTCAAGTTTCTTGTTATACCTCTTGCTTTGTTGGTTCTCCAATTTCTAGAACCTCTTTGTCAGTAGATTCTGGTTCTCCGTATCACTGCAATATCTGGAGCTCTCCTCACTATTATCTACATCTATAACATTTGACTTGAGTGCTAGGCTTTTGGTTTTTCTCTCAATCGTCTCCATTTCCTTCAATCTGATCATTTCCAACTCATGCTCCCTCAACTTTCCAAAGAGTACTACAGCGGTTAATGTAGTCAAGTCTCTGGTTTCCGAAATTGCTATCACCTTGGGCTGCCAACTTCTATCTAGGCACTTCAAAATCTTGATATTTAATTCCTCTTTATCAAACTGCTTGTCGAGACTAATGAGATAGTTGACAATGTGAGTGAACCAATTTAAGAGGTCTAGTTGTTGAAACAAAGTTTTTTCGTTTAAAACAATTTTTGGTTTGCTTTCCCTTTTGACATGCTTCACAAACTTTGTCCTTTTCAAAGTTAAGTTCAGGTAAACCAATTACAAGATTCCTAGATGTAATTATATTTAAATGATGTATGTGAATGTGAGCAATGCGTCTATGCCACAACCAAGTTTCATCACTTTTAGTCAGCAAACAATTTATTTCAGATTTTATGCAGTTTATGTATAACATGTAAATATTGTTAACTCTTTACCAACAAGGTGTATTTGCCTAGAATCTGCACTGGATATGAGGCATATCTCTCATTGAAGTGTGACTTGCAAACCCTTGTCACATAGTTGGCTAATACTCAACAGATTGTGTTTTAGGCCTTCAACTAGTAGCACATTTTGTATGATCAGATTGCCTTTGACTCCTATATCACCACGACCAATAATTCTACCTCTCTTGTTGTCTCCATCAGTGAAAAATCTTCCATGTTTTAAAACTAGTCCAGTGAGCAAAGATGCATCCCCTGTCATATGCTTGAAACATCCACTGTCCAATTACCAAAGCTTCTTGTTGGTTGCATCTTTAGTCTGCAAACTAAATTAACGAGTAAAGGTTGGTACCCTGTTAACTTTGGGTCCAGAACTGTTATGATTACATTTTAGTATCCACCTTACTAAGCCATTTGGAACATCAAAGAGTCAAACTCTACAATTTCTAGCAGAAAGACCTTTATGCAAACAATAAAAGCAAGTTTGAAAGGGTGAGGTGTGCTTTTTGTTGTATTTGAAAAAGCTGTTGAATTTTCTGGTTTTCTTTTGAAACTTTGGCTTATATCCAATTCCAGCTTTATCAAACATACAATTTTGAGAACCTAAAATAACATTTAAATTTGCAGTCCCCAAGGCAAGCTTTGAAGAAGTTTTCACAAGATATTTTTCTTTGGCTTGTAGCACCTCACAATTTTCACACCTGTCTGGTTTGCTAGATTCACCCTCAAGGTTAGAAGACTGGAAGATCATGTTCAAGTGTTCAAAATCAGTTTTAGTAGTTTCTAGTTATTCTTCAAATGAGTTGACTCTCTTTTCCAACCAATTGTTCAAACCTTTCAGTCTATTGTTTGCAAGTGCAAATCTGTTTGCTTGATCATGTGTTTTGAAAAAGGCTTGAAGCAAGGAAATGTAGTTTTCATGATTTAAAGAAATACTTGAGCTGACACTGCTTACCTCTGATTGCTCTTTAGCCATTAAACACATATTGATCTCCTCTTCTTCTTTTGATGAAGAGCTAGTTGTCGAATCATTTTCATCCTAGGCTACGTAGACTCTTTTCCCTTTGCTATTTTTGTTGAATTTCCTCTTTTCCACAGCCTTTTCTTTATGAACTAGATTTAGACATTCCATCTTGATGTGTCCCTGTTTTCCACATCCAAAACAAGTGAAGTTAGCAGTATTGAAATCATTTTTTTTTAATATAACTTTTAGACTGTTGATTCTTCTCTTTTCCCTTCTTTCTTAAGATTTTGCTGAACTTTCTTGTTAGCATGTTCAAGGTTTCAACTTCACTGCACTCACTAGAATCAATCTAACTTTCTTTCCCAGGGAAACAATTTTGAGTGCTATGCCACTTGCTTTCCTTTCTCCATTTTCTTCCTCCTTGAATCCATGCATTTGAAGCTCATCTTTGTTGAGTTTTTCAAACAGTGTAACTGTGCTTAGTGTGGTAAGAAAGTGAAATTGCAGTTTTGGTTCAAAACTCCAATCAGTTTCCCTTGTCTCTAATATTGCAGTGACCTTGGGCTACCAAGATCTATCAAGACACTTCAGTACTTTTAAAACATCAATTTTATTTTTGCAATTTTTTTCTTTTATATATTTTTTAAATAAAACATCAAAATGATGTGTGCTACTATAGATCTTCAAGAGGGGTTGTCTATTGGTATAAAGATTGTCTAATGGTACCGTTTAATGGGTATACCTATTAGACCATTTATTCTGTGTAAAAATGCAAGATTAGTAGAAATAACAATTAAGGACCAAATAACCCAAATAGATGGATCTCAATTAAAACAATGGATTTACTATTGATTACAATCTAATAACACCACAATTAAAGCATCTAAGTATGAATAACAATATGTTTATCGGGTATACTTATGAATATACTAACATTTGTTTAATGCAAGTGCAATTACATGATCTCAGTACCGTCTACCTAGGTATCAAGTGATAAATGCTCTATCACTCTATGTGCAGTTTATATTAACTTTCAGTTGTGCTTGATTTTATTTGCTCATTTGTAATTCATCAATTGAACAATAATCAAACACATATTTTCTAGAACCAATCAAACAAATTAAGACATCTTCAAATTGGCTAGATAATCCATTTAAGAAAACAATTCAAATGAAAAATACTCACAAAGAAAATGTTATTAAAAAAAAAATTTGAATTGAAATGATAACTTGTTTCTATAGATACAATGCTTGGAAAAAATTATATATGTTTATAGGACTTTCTAAAGCAAAGCTTTTTTAGAGTCCATATTAAGAGTCTACCTCATAAGAGTTTCTACATAAGATTAAGACCTTCCTAATCAAAGTCTTCAACAGTCTCATCTAAAGGTTATATATAGAGATTAAGAATGAAGAATAGAAAACAAGATATACAAGATATATAAGTTGTACACAACAGAATAATAACAAGAGTCTTATAGTTTTATTAGCCATTGAGCATCTATCTTTTAGGTTATGATAAAACCATTGTAAATTCTTCATTAAGTGAAGTTATACCTATGTGAGCTTTACTTGTGCTCTCTTTGAGAGTGTTTTCTTTATTTCCTTGATAACTTTTAGTCTTAGGGAGGATTGAGAATAATAACCTAGAGAGGTTGATGTACTCGTTGTATGTTATTTTCTCTTTGTTTTTTTTAGTTGTTCTTCTTTGCTTGTTTGTTTTATCTTCACCTGTTAGATGATTTGTTTTATTTGTTGCGAAAAGAGTCTGAGCTTCATTCAATCCACCTTTTAAAGTCAGTTATCCCTACATTTTCCACTTCTTAAGTTCCTTCTTCTTTTTAATCAAACTCATCCAAATCTTTTCACATGGACATGATGACTTTCTTATCATCTTCTTGAATAAGCGTCTTTGTTTGTCATATCCATTTTCTATATTTGGTCTTTTAGACTGGAAGTGACTAGACTTCTTGAATTTATAGAATAATAGTTACATCTTCTCATCCTTTGGCTCCGTTGATTGTTGTGGAGGAGGTCTTTTCCCTTTATATCCTCCTTCTTTCTTCACATCTGGTCGATCTTCTCTAAGAGGAAATATATCTTATTTTCTTCTTCTTCACTTGGTTTTGTAAGAAGAGTTCGAAAGGGAGAGGTTTCTTTTAGGCTTTGTTTGCTTTTAAAGATGAATTTGAGGGAGTGGATTTGAGATGAAAGTATAAAGAAAGTGGAGTTTTCTGTATTAAGGGAAAAATTAATTAAAATGAAGAGAAAATAAGATGAAAATGAAGAGAAATAAGTTTGTGAGTGAAGTCATAAGTTTATTTGTCATTTTAAATCATTTTAATTAATAAAATTGTACTCTTACAAATTTGTCATTGTAGTTAAAAATAATTAAAATTGAAATATGATTAATTTGTTGGGTATAATTGATGAATTATTATTTTTTAGTTAATGAAATTATAAGACTAACAATTATTTTAAAACACAAATAAAAATAAGAATTAAATTATTCTTATTAATATTATTATTTTATAATTTTTTATTATTA
>Ga0123340_1005592_pt1 | contig 11957 bp, 5 predicted proteins | sample SirMexnodulemix_FD_89961 | JGI IMG/M metagenome (GOLD analysis project Ga0123340, IMG submission 89961) | Root nodule microbial communities of legume samples collected from Mexico - Siratro Mexico nodule mix | ecosystem: Host-associated > Plants > Roots > Nodule | place: Mexico: Nepantla... | reverse complement strand
ATAATAGTTAAATTATTATTATTTGTGTTGAGTTTTACTTAATTATAAATAAAATCTAACCTATATTTGAATTAAATTAATTATTTGATTATTATAAGATGAAGAATTGATCCTTAGTCTAAAATTAATTACTTGAAACAATTTTAAGTAGTTTATTTTCTTTACAATTTTTACTAATAACTAGCATTTGCAATACAACATTCAAGTATAACTTTAATCATTGTTAAATTAATTTTAACTCAAAATCAAATTTATTAAATAAATATTATCCAAATTTGTTGATGTCCATACAAATACACACTTTGATTAGCCATAAAGAACTGTACTAACTGTAAATATTTCATTTCAAATCGAACCTTACTTCAAATTATATTAAGACAACAGCTATTCATGTTACGTTAAAGTAGGAAGCTTTTCAGCATCCGGTTAAAACTTGTAGTATGAAGTCCATTTAGTATCTGCTTCTTGCTGCTAGTACATACTTTCAAATTAAATAAACTGCAGCAGCTGCTGCTGCTGCTAGGATGAAAAGATAGGATTTTCTCAGCATTGGCAATTTGGGAGCATCATCTGTCTCTCCTATGTACTCTGCCAAATTGAAGTTACCTACACGTAGCTTACATTTTGTTAAGGTAACAACATTCTGAAGAAAAATGAAAATAGAAAGGAAAGTTGAAGCTGATATTTAGATCAGTGGAAAAAAACTGGAAAATGGAAAATAACTAGTATCCTGACCTCTTTGTCTTGAGAAGCTGCAACCAGCATTTAGTGCATATCTCATCTGTTGTACAGTGGCTTTGTTGTAGAATAAGAAATTGGACAGTATATCATCTATGCAATTAAGCACTAGCTGTGCTTCAGTTAGGCATGGTCCACTGCAGAAAAAATCTGTGGCCTCCACTGGTATATTAATATTCCCAGATGGGTTTAATCTGTATGCCTCATCACACCCAACATAAATCTGCGAAAGATTCAAAAACAGCCAAAACAAATGGTGGCAGAACATGTTAGAGAGGATGCAAGATTGATTGCCAAAAAATTGTATTGAAAATGCAAAATAATAAGCAATCTTTTCATTCAAGAAGCAAAAAATAGAATGCCATTAAATATTTGTTACTCACAAGCTTATTGTTGAAGCATGATAAGGCCTTTACCACGCTTTGTCCTTGCAGATCACCCTCGGCAGCCTCTGTTCATTTTTTCACATGCCATTAAAATTGTATGCCAGGATCCGTAGTGCACAGAATAAATAGTTAGCAAGAAAAGTAGTGGAAGCCATAGACATGGTATAATCATAACCTGAGGTTAAGCAGAACACTGAAAATGAAAGAATAATAAGGATGCTGAAATTATCCTTTAGCATGAGTGCAAGTGCCATGACTATACTCGTGTGAAACTTGATATGAATGTGATGAAGCTGGTACTGAAGATTCGACCTTTTTTCCTTTTATGTGAATGGGAAGTTGAACAAAAGTGGCAACTTATAGTAGGCCACCACACAAATATCTAATAATGGAAAAGCAGAAAGTGTGCATCAGTGGTTTGGTTAACAAATAGCACCAGTTTATATGGGGGTGGGTGGAGACAAATTGACTGATACACAAAGTGAAGGTAAAATGCATTTGATTTGACTATTAGTATTGTAGTTACCAACTGGAGTTTGCAAACTATATCTAACTTGTGAAGCTTCACTTTTACAACTTCAGTTAAGTCAAAGATGAAAGGAGTTTTCATAAAAAGAAAATGGAGATGCGGGGTATCGATCCCCGTACCTCTCGCATGCTAAGCGAGCGCTCTACCATCTGAGCTACATCCCCGTTACATTTTAGCCTCCAACACTTACAAATACATTAAAGTAAAAATCTCGTTCATCTAAGGTTCCAAATGTTGGTTTTTTGTGACTTTTTAAAGTTTTTTTATACGTTTTAAGTTTTCAAAACGTAAAAATCTGTTATCGTGCAGGACAGTTAAATTCAGTTAATAACAAAACTAACTAACCGTGATCCATGTGGACATGAGTAGCTTTTGCCTTTGGTTTTGTAATTTTTGTTCTAACTGTGACCGAAGAAAAGACTTATTATGAGCACACTGAAATTTACTGTATTACTGCTCTCAAGGAGAATGCAGCAAAAGGGAAGGAACAAGTTCCTTGGAATGGGTTGAATGCACTAACTGTATTGAGGAACTTGCGGTTAAAAGGGATAAGCTCCAAAAGCAAAGAGAACTGTTGCAGGTGATAGAGTCCAAATTTTTGCTAGAAATGAAAAAATTGAAAGATTTGAAAGTTATCTTTGATGATAATGCTGTCACTGATGTTAAATCAATATAAAGAGTCTAACCAAAAGGAAAATCTGTAACGAAGAACTTTATGCAGAAGTCACGTATTGGTTCTCATTTTGGGATTTGGTTTTGAAGAACCCTCTCATGATGATGGAAGAAGGAGATTGCATTTGAGGGAAAAATTTGTGAATGGAAAAAGTACTCTCTTTTCAGATGAACATCATGGACATAAGTCCTCGGTGAAATGATTTTGGTAACTTCTTACAAACACGTATCAAATTCGACAATTCAAATACGACCATTCGACAATTCAAATACGACCATTAAAATGGAATCGATTTAAATAAAAACATGATGATGGTTTTATAAATATTTGAAGATATATTATGTGAGTTAGCTGAAACTCAACATAATACTATACTATATTATATTGTAGGTCAGTTGTTTACCCGATATAGAAAAGAATGAAAAAAGTAAAAATTTAAAATTTAAAAATACTGAAAATAGTATATTAGTTGGGAGGTGTCAACCGACGTAGTATGTAGATGTCAGTTAGAACTTTACAATCGACGTAATATCCTTCTTTTGGCGCACAAGTGAATTTTAAAGAAAATTTGGTGAAATTTGATCAGATACTACGTCAGTTAAGAGTTCCACGTACTACACTTGGGTATCATTTTTTTCTTACGCTTACATTTTTCTCTTAGGTTTTCTTCTCCTTCACCTTCCCCTTCTCTTCAGCCTCACCGCCTCCTCCTCAGCCTCTACCTTTCTCTTAGCCCTCGCATGGTGCCATTTTTATTCTCACTAGTTTTCAATTATATTTCGCGTGATGTCACTTTCTATTCTCACTGATTTTCATTTGCATCTTTGTTGTTCACTGGTTTTTCTAGGATTGATTTAACTCTATTTTTGACATGTGCGCAAGCTTCTTGGTTGTCTCCGTTGAATACTTGGTTCGACACCCATTATCTCTTCTCTTTGCAAGAGGTTAACAATTTTGTAAAATTCATTAAAAATAGTTAAAAAATTATTTTTGACCCAAATTTTTTATTAGCATCTTGATTTAGTATCTTGATTTAGTATATATTTGATGGTAGAGTTCTTACATTGAATAGGTTTATTATAGATTTAGAGTTTCAAAAATTTAGGACGAAAAAACTTCAAGCAGTCATAACTTTTGATAGGGAGCTGGAATTGAGACGTTCCAAAAATGAAAGTTGCTCGAAATATGGTAACGAATTCGCTGGCCAACAGCCAAAGACGGTTGGGCCTTCGAAATTCCAAAATTTCATCGTTTAGGGTTTCTTTTTTATTTTTTGTTATTTTTTTAGATTGTAGCATTTTATTTCACATATTTATACTTACTAGAAAATTTTAAAATTTATTGTGGTGTTTTCTTGTATCGATTAAAGATTTATGAACTATTATTATTTTTTTTAAATGACTTTTTACGTTGGTTGTATGCTATAACCGATGTAATAGAACACTCTTTACGTCAGTGCTAGCTAACAACTGACATAAAAAGTCCTATATTATATCGGTTCTAGCTTGAACCGATATTATAGTTATTGTTTCTATTTTCAACTGACGTTATGTGTCCAAAACTTTCTCCATTATTTGTATCTACATCGGTTCCAACATAGTATAAAACTAATTTTTTTATATCCACAATTAATTAAGATGAGAAAGATAAATAACATAAATAAACAAGAAATTACTTTAATGAAAAAATTTAATCGTAATATATTATTAGTTTAAAAAAAATATCAATTTAAAGAAAAAACCTTTAGAAACAAAAATATCAAACATATTATTTAGAATATAAAAAATATCAAAATCTTTAGTAATAGACCGTAAATCTTTAATAATTTATAATTTATAATAAAATATAAGTAATTATTACATTGAGGTTTTAAGAATTTCAGTGGGCTTGTCTCAAAAGACGGAAGAATGTGTGGCAGCCTCTAGAAGGTAGAATGGTGACAATTATAATGAGTGCTGGATATAAAAAGCCCACTGTGTTGAAATACCAGAAACCCGAACCCAGAACCGCCAACAGATTCATCTCTTTATGTGAACTCACCTTTGGATAATAAGGACACGTGGCAACTGAAAAGGAAATGATATAAATACACCCATATATTTCTTCTTATCATAGTTTACAATTATCCTTTGTTGAACCTTGTCGTGATCTCAAAGCTTTTCGAATCAACGGCTGACATGGCAGAAGAAGAACGCCGGATTCTGGTTGCAGTCGATGAAGGCGAGGAGAGCATGCACGCCCTCTCATGGTGCCTCAAAAACCTTGTTTTTCAAAATTCCAAAGACACCCTCATTCTTCTCTACGTCAAACCCCCTCGTGTCGTTTACTCTGCCTTCGATGGCACAGGTATTATAGTCATACATAGGACTAATAGAAAAAAAAAAAAAAAAACAAGCTTTGCTTTTTGTTTTTGTTTGTTAATTAATTATTTGTTGTGTTTCTCAATTTTTTAGGATATTTGTTTTCCTCTGACGTAACGGCGGCCATGGAGAGGTATGGGCAGACAGTGGCCGATTCTGTCTTGGAGAAAGCCAAGAAATTGTGCAACAATATTGAAAATGTACCATCTTGTATGAACTCATGATTTTCGGTTATTTTGCTTTTGAATTTTGTGATTGTTATGAAACGGGTGATGTGATGTGGTTAATTAAGGTGGAGACAAGGGTGGAGAATGGCGATCCGAGAGACGTGATATGTGATATGGTTCAGAAGTTGGGTGCTGATATCTTGGTGATGGGAAGCCATGGCTATGGTCTCATCAAGAGGTGAGTCCACAAACTACCATTTTAAGAAAATGAAGTGTTTGATTGGTGTATATTCAGTTGATGAAGTTTTGGATGTTGAATGGTGGCAGGGCTGTCCTTGGAAGTGTTAGTAATCACTGTGCACAGAACGTTAAGTGCCCAGTTTTGATTGTGAAGAAGCCAAATCCAACCACCCGAAACGTATAAATCATGTTTTAATCTTTGCCACCTTCTTTCTTCTGTACATAATTTACTTTTGTCCATTGTGTGCCATTTGGGTTGTGTGTTTTTGTTTGTTACAAAGGAACATATTGCCAAATATTAATCTTTAACTCTGTTTATGCCTTGTGATTTTGACTTATTTTCTATTCAAAAGTCTTATGACTCGTCTTGATCACTTTTTACAAATTGTACTCCATGATGTAGTATAGAATATTGATTAATGCTCATGAATCAAGATAAAGTGAAAGTGAATAAAAAAGAAATTAATATATCCATTCAAAGGGCAAATTGAATCTCTTTTCCCACGCTCATTGATGTCGCCACTCTGTTCTATTTCAGTGTGTAACTGCGCTATCTTGATTCCTATGGAGTTTCAGATACTAAAATACATTCAAAAATTTAATTCTAATGTATATTTTATCACATTCTACATTTTCTTTTCCTTTATTTTGTAATTTTTACTTCTTTACAACTTTAATTAGTCTATGCAGCTAACAAGACGCCAATTACTTTTAAACAATATTCCTCACCTAGTTGATTTAGGGTTAATGATAAAAAATTAGTCTGGTGTAAAATATTTATTTAATGTAACGTTTTAATAAAATTGTAATTATTGTATTAAAAGAAATACATGCTAATTAAATTATTAAATTTAAAAATTGTTAAGAAAAACTTAAATGACTCAGAAAATGATAAGGAGGGAAGTAGTTGTTATCATGAATGATTATCGTTATGGTTCCTCGTAATATGTACCCATATACTTATCATCCCTGTCAATCATGCCTCCCCAGTCTTATCCGCACTTGAGTTTGAATTAAGACAAGGAAAAGTGATAGTATGACCTGGATTTAAGATTTGACATTAACATTTGAATTTTGGAGAAAATGAATGAAAGTATAAGTTATAAAATTGAAAATGGGTTTCGCTTTTTGAACTTCAAACTAAAAAACTATAATAATCGGAGCCCTGTTATTGAAACTAACATTCATTGTGGGTCATGCAAATTCTAAGGCAAGGAGGCCCATGTTGGGATGATAATTCTTGCATGATTCCAATGTAATGAGAATGAAAGGCTAAGGTGGTAAGAGTACATGGATCAAAGTTCATATTTTAGAGGAAAATTCATATGGGTGTTCAGGGATTAATTAGGGATTCTCTAGGGTTTAGGGAAAACCAGGAAACTCTTGAATGATTACGACCTTTAGTTAGGCAAAATTAGTATCAAAAATACCTGAGCTCCTTCATTCGTCACTCATGAAATTCTATCATCAACTACTTCACTATGCCAAAGCGCTTCTTCAAGGCATTAAGACATGCTTAAAACATATATTACTGGTGGATCCCAACTTATTTTATTTTATTCAAAAAAACTAAGTCATTTCCCTAATTTTAAAATATTTCTTCTTCCCCATTTTTGTGCTCAGGCAAATGTCAGAATCAACATCTACTATATACAAACCAAATATTCCAGATTCTCCTTTGCTGACATCGTGGTATTGGTTTGAAAAATTGGAGACAAAAATCTTACAAATTAATTATAATTGTGTTGATGGTGGTGATTTTGACAATGGTTGGGAATTGGAAAGTGATATTAGGTGGAATTGTTAGAAAGTAAGTGTAGTTGGCTCTACTTTATGCAAAAAATTGTTTGGTGTAGTTGCTTGTTTGAGTTATGCATTGGTAGGGCTTGAGTAAGTGATTTTTTGTCTATATAAAACAATAATGTAATATTGCTTAATTATTTATAGCATCTGAACATATAATTAAATAGTGTATAACACAAAATTAACAGAATCATTTGATAAAATAGTACCTCATTCATTGATATATGACACCCAACCTCTTAACATGTCCATCAATTTCCAGTTGAGTGTACAATAACAACACGAACATCATCACCAATTGAAGAGGCTACAAAAAAACGTAATGGTTATGCTGGACATGTGCTTTGATTCACATGTACACAACCACAGTTTGAAAAACAGTCATTCACTGATTTACATGTGCTTTGATTCACATGTTCACAACCACAGTTTGAAAAACAGTCATTCACTGATTTATTTGAATCTTGGATGCCATTATCATGGTCCATAAGATGTTGGAGCATAGAATCTTGGATGCCATTATCATGGTCCATAAGATGTTGGAGCATAGAAGAGTATGTTACCATTTAGCTTTAAAATATCAGCAACAAGGACAGGCAGGCACGGTTAATTGCAATTTTTACCATGTAGCTTTTCATTGGACAAATTTCATGAATAAATTAAGCAGATCTTACTAATTCGTAAATTGGAAGACAACCGCGCTGAAGTGATAAAATAAAATATGTTCAAAATTACTGGAAGACAGCAATAAAACAAATTGTCCAAAAGAGCATGATCAAATTCCACAAAATTATAAAATAAATTGTACAATAATGAACGTGATCAAATTCCAGAGAATTATAAGTTGATCAAATGATTTGTCATTAAGGATGTATCTTATGAAAGTATGTCAGATGATAAATTTATAACTTTAATCATAATTTATTTGTCATATCAATTAATAAAAAGTAAAATTATGAAAGTATATCAATTAATAATTTATTTGTTAATTATAATATTTTAGAAAGACCAAGAATTAAAATTTGTAGAAGAACTTAAAAGAAACAATTTACAAAGAAAATGCTATTAGACTTCAAACTTAATTGGAAAATCGAAACAAAAGATACTTTTTGTCTGTTCTAATCAGTGAAATAGTCAAATAAGATTGAGACAAAAGCTCCAGCTCTTACTAGCAGTTTTCAACAGTTTGTTTATCTAGAAAAAAAAAAAAAAAAAAAAAAAAACACAAAGCCGCCAAACAAAATAAACATCCGCAAAAAAAAAAAAATATTTTAAAATTTCTACGAAGTTATATTTTAGATAAAAATGTTAAAAGGATGTATTGTTGGAAAAATCGAGGAAAAAAAAAAAAAGAAAAAAATAAAAAAAAATAAAAAAAAAAGAACCAACTCTTAAAAGCAATTTTAAAAAGTTTTTTTTTCAAAAAAAAAAAAAAAAAAAAACAAAAAACACTACGGCTGAAAACGATATGACTTTCCGCTAAATCCTCATCCGTTTTGCAAACTGCCTAGAGCTCATCCTGCATATCAAAAGCATGAAGAGAAAATATTAAATACATTGTTGCCAAGCTTGATTAAAGTGAGAGATATTGAGTAAAAGAAAAACCTACATGACCATCTTCCTTGTCTTCCCCAGCTTCCATCTTTGATTCCCCATCAGAGTCATTGCCAGCTTCATCTGTTTCTTCATCTTCATCCTCAGCCTACATAGAAAACATTAACTCCGTCAGAATCACTGCAACTGATGGACAAAAATTCAAAAAAAAAAAAACAATAGTTCTACTCACATCAGAGTCAACTGGATCCTCCTTTGATTCCTGTAGAACAAAATTTCGGAGTAAGAAAAGTTTCTTTCTTCCAAATAAATTTATAAAGGCAAATATTTTCAAAGATGTTTTTCTGGATCAATTTTTACCTCCTCTTCCTTCTTCTTCTCGGCCTCTTCAAATGCTGTCTTCTCAGCCTGCAAGAACACAATTCCATTAAGGAGATCATATCATCCAACAAAGTAGTTTAGGCCAAAAGATAAGAGAATAGAAAGAGCTTACATCCTTGTGCTTGCCCCATGTTTCTTCAGCCAGTTGCTTAGCATATTCAATATCATCGGTAATCAAGACATTGTCAAACAAAGTGCCAGATTTCACCTGTAAGATAAAATTGTCTGCTCGTAAGAGTTCAGATAGAAAATAATCAACTAACAGAGTGAAGTTAAATCAAACTGAAAAGTTACCTGCCACAATTCAATGCCCACGTACTTCAAGTTGGGGTAAACATAGAGCTCGGGGTCGTCCTTGAAATCTGATACATGTTTCTCAAGTGATGAATATATTGATCTTATAATGCAAATTAATAAATTAATATTACTACTGTGTCCAATGATGAACCCCATTGCTTTCTAACCTGGGTTGTCAATCATCGGTGCCTTCCACTTTCCTTTGTAGTTGGGGTTCTTGATTTTCTGCAGAAAAGTAAGCATGTAAAATTAGAAAGCAAATCCATTATCAAACATGATGCAATGCAATACGTCCAATTTCATGCATTACAAGAATGTTTCCACAAACCTTTGGCTTCCATGGGCCCTTGTACTCAGGGTTGGGAATGGTTGGGGCTGTCCACTCACCATCTTCCTCGTCATCCCAATCTTCCGGCTACAACATCAAATATTATGATCAGTAATTAAAGCACAATATGAGATATATAGAGCAAAAGGAAACTACAAAGTAAAGAATACCTTCTTGGCATCGGTGTCTGGGATCTCTTTAGGGATGTCATCATACCCCTACAAATGCAAGATATAGAAGTCAGTATATACCACACGCAAAGTTCAAATGAGGTGAGATGCAAGGCCTTTTGGAAAAGGCATTACCTCTGGTTTCTTATCCTCGGGATCGGGAATATATTCCTTGTCATCCCAATCTTCTGGCTGTGAGCATATCATGATTAGAATTTATCAATAGTGAAACCAAAATAAGTCTGACAATTAAATTTACAATGGGAAAGAAAAGTACCTTTTTAGCTTCAGGATCCTTGATTTTCTTTGGAGGGAGAAGATCCCAATCAGAGTAGAGACTACCAGATTGCTTCTCCACATTATCAATCAGGATGCTGTAAGTGGCATCTGGTCGGAGGATAAATGTATAAACATGAGTTAGTTGATCAGTCTCACACGGGACATCCTTCTTGATCAAGTGGTTTGTGTCATTGTAGGTCAAAATAGCATGCACTTTCTTGGTACTGTAACCACAGATATCTGGTCCAAACATGATGCTACAACAGAATACAAATGTCAAAAGGTCAGCTATCATATCAAAAGCATCCATCATGAACGAGTAACAAAACAAATGGGGATATATGAATCACCTGTAAGGAGTATCGCCACCAAATTTCTTCTGATCAACATTCCCACTAAGCAACTTCATGTAGCCACCACCACAGTCAAGCTTCTGTTCATGCTTGACAGAAAATTGGAAAACTAGCGTCTTATCCTTATTGCTGAATTCAGGGTACTCAGCAGAAATGGCGTAGAATCTGTAATCTTCACTGGTTTGAATACCTGAATAGATATCACCATTCAACCAAACACACCTCATTATCAATTTTAGCCAAAAATAAACATAAGCAACAATAATACAGGACTGTTCATATTAGTTTAGTTCACCTTTGTCAGTGGCGTCTCCATTCCATTGACCAGAGGTGTGGTTCCACTCTCCAGCCAGGTTCTCATCTCTTTTCCAGTCTGATTTAACCCACCGATTTTCCCATCCGTCTGGCATCACACAAAACACATGCACACGAGTTAGAAAACTGGATAATGCAGATTTAAGATTACAAAAAGATACAGATGAACCATGGAAAACTACTACCCTTAGAGGTGCACAGACTCTTGAGGTAATCTTATAAACAATGTGCCATCAGATACATAAAACAAATGCTAGCAATTTATAAAGGACATAAGTACCATCATTTATTCAAACATGCTGTGGGACTGTAACTTCTGTGTACACAGTAATCCAGGATCAAATCTCAAATTTAACATAAAACGTTAGGTCACATGCTCTCCTCTTCTATCCATTTCTATTTTGAGAACCAGCATCGAGGCTAATGCTTAAGCCTCTCCTCAAAACGACGTCAGCATAATACGCTTATTTAGAACAACTAGCAAAGTGACATACACGCTAACAGATCTACTCCAAACTACGACATTTCAAGGCAGACCTCGACATACAACTCATAACACAAATCGAACCACAAAAAGGCTTTCAGATCGAGGCTCAAACGCTAAAAAAACCTTGATCCCAAACGAGAAACTCCAAATTCGATAAACAACAATGCAGAAGGTAAAACACGAAAATTCAGGGGACGCGATCTAGTTAGAGAGAAAAGGAACAGAAGGAATCAAATTGTGTACCTTCGAAGCGCTCCTCGAAGAAGACCTTGGCGGAAGCGATGGTCAAGAGAGATAGAAGAATGAGAGAACGGAGGTCAGGGTTTCGCACCCTAAACGCCATCGCCATCGACGGAACAGAGCTAGGGATGTAGAAAGAATGTGAAAGCTTCTTCGAATAGTGAGTGAGTGAGCTACCTGTTCTATATAGCGGCCACTATGCTTTGGGTTTTCAGTGCCGTGGGCAAATTCGGAATTTGACGTAGCTAAATCCTACGTGGATAACAGTTGGCAGACTTGAGCCAATTGGATCATGACACGTCAACTATTATTGTCATTGATGTTAGTGTGGCAAGCTACCATTGGTAAATACAGACTCTACCGAGTCGCTCACGTTAAGTGGAGCCCTGTACGCATTTACGTTAGTGCCATCAGGTTTTATGTTAACGTGGATTTGCCACCTGAAGGCAAATAAGCGACCACACGTGTGATACCATTTGATTTCCTTCTAAATTTATAATTTTTAATATGCAACTAATTATTATTGATAAAAAATGTTAAGAAATATTCTCTTTGGCCTATTACGTATATTGTTTATGTTAGGAGTGGTGCTTTCATTTCATGTGCCTTTTTTTTTTTTTTTTTTTTTTTTAATTATAATTTTTTTTTTTTTTTTTT
>Ga0123340_1005591_pt1 | contig 11957 bp, 4 predicted proteins | sample SirMexnodulemix_FD_89961 | JGI IMG/M metagenome (GOLD analysis project Ga0123340, IMG submission 89961) | Root nodule microbial communities of legume samples collected from Mexico - Siratro Mexico nodule mix | ecosystem: Host-associated > Plants > Roots > Nodule | place: Mexico: Nepantla... | reverse complement strand
CTACTAAAACCACCCCCGCCACCACCACTTCCACCACGTTCATTAGAACTATTCGGATTAGGACAAGGAGCACCACATTTGTTACATTCAACCCTTCTGGCAAAGTTCAAATTCCCACAACTACACATAATAGCAATTTCGAATCAAATGAAGAGACAAAGGAATCAACAGCAGTAAATTCTCACAGCTTTATCTAATTAAAAAATAGATATGGTTTCAAGCGCAAAATTTAAAAACTAAGAAAATAGATACCTTTGGTTAGGGCAACGCCAGTCTCCATCTCTGCCGCTCCCGCCACCGCCACGGCCACCGCCCCCGCGACCTCCACCTCGACCACCGCGATCACCACCTTGATATCCGCCACTACCTCCACCACCACCTGCAGAATTTCACATCAAATATGAACACGACACGGCAAAAATAAATTAACAGTTAAAAAGATAGAAAAAGAACAAAAAGTAAACCTCGACCACCATATCCACCACCATAACCTCCACCTCCCCGGCCACCTTGACCACCGCCTCTTCCTCCGTAGCCTCCGCCATCGTTTCCACCGTAGCCGCTCCTTCCTCCATAACCTCCACCATCGTTACCACCATATCCGCCGCCGTTTCCACTGCTTTTCGCTCCGTAACCTCCACCGCCATCGGCACCACCATATCCTCCACCGCCACCACCATAGGTTCCGCCTCCGTATCCGCCGCTGGCACCATATGACGGTGGCGCAGAACCGCCGCCGTCTTGACCGTATGCTCCAGACATGATCCGATCTAGGGTTCCTTGGGACCGCGAAAGAAGAAAAATCAGTGAGATTTTTTGGTAACGAGTATGTGAACTGATGTAAAGAAAGGACTGTGAAATTAAATGGGCCAAGCACTGAAGGCCTTAAGCCTCTTTCACAAGGTATCGGCCCATGTCATCTTCACAATTTATTACAAGACCATTTAGAGAAATAAATTATTTTAAATTAGTTATCTTCTTTAGTTAAAAAAATTAGTTGCTTTTTTTGCAAAAGTAATAAACAGTATATTAAATATTTTCTAAAATTATCCTTTTTATTTTTAAGATTAAGACTATCCTTAAATAGAAGTATTGTTATAGTAAAAACAAATGACTAATCGATTAGAAAGATAAAGAATATGTTACGAAATTACATAATATTTTTTATGGAATTTAAAATATTGATTATATTCATTATTGTAAAAAATAAATCTAACAAGGAATGGAGAAAGTTGTCCGAAAGCTAATGTGTTTGCCTCCATGTTAGATTCTCATAAATCACGTTAAATATTGTTTGAAGTTATTTAAATAATTTTTTACATCAAAGAATTTATTCTAGATCTATAACGAATTTTGATTTGAAATATAAATCTTATACAAAATTCCAATGCCAATTTCCTTTATAATAAAAAGAACCATACATGAATAACATCATTGCAAAATTAATTTGATCCACGATCAATTCAATTCAATTCAAAATCAACATTAGTTGTGTCTTGTCACATAAGATGAAACGCTATTCCTAAATTAATTCTTTTATAACAATTAATTACAAAAAAAAAGGAATAAAAATAACATATTTATCATAGTAAATATGTGAAGACTTTATTTTGAGATTCTATCCATATAAAATCTTTATTTTTCAAACAAATTAAATTATTTTAAGTACAACATGCAAAATAATCATTATGAAAGAAATATACAATTTTCAATTATTTGAGAGACTGAGAATGAATAATAGTGTATAAGGATTTATACTATCCACGTATTTCAATTAAATTCAAAAATAAAAATAAATAAATTTAAAAACTTTCTTCACCTAATACAAGCAAAAAGTAATGACATAAAACCATCATAGTAAAAAAAAAGTACTTGTTATCCTAAAAAACTTAAAAGGAAAATTGCTACCAAGTACTCTAATTGCACTTGTTAATGAACATCAAAAACTCTTTATTAAATATGTAGTTACTCTAAAAATAAACATTAACTTTTTTTAAATATATTTTTATTCATATTGTATGAACATAAACTGTATATGCATTGTAAATCATGTTGTGATCATTCTTTCACTCACTTTCTGGATAATCTCATATCAGAAATGTATGCAAAGAGTAAAAAAGAAAAGTGGCACCCTTCATATTAAACCTGCATGTGTAAGTTAAAGAAAATGTGCTAACCATTTCAATTCAGCAATATACATCTGCAACAAAATTACAGCAGGTGAGGGATGAAAAATGATCCTCTTCTTTACCTATGTCAAACCGCCAAAGCCGCAGCAAAGAGGGTTGTAACAAGCAAAATCAGCCACTGGAAAGTACACAGCCTGTGAAATTCTGCATGAGAGATGCGAATCTCAATAGGAAACCTGCAATGATCCATGGAAGGATCAACAGTTGTGATCAAACCTAGACCTCCAAAATCACAGCTCTCACCTCTCTGATCATGCTGCTGATAGTAACTATTAAAAGCATATGATATGTTACTAGGCCAACTCATATTGAAGCAAGATCCACCAGGAGATAGTGCAGTACAATCAGCATTTGCACAAGCCTCTAAAGCACTGGCAGTTGCATTTGACAGGTCTTTGTTGTTGTTCACAACACACCACTTGGAAGAGAGATACTCAACATTTTGAGCATTCACTAGGCTGCTTGAACCTTGGCCAAGATCCACATGGTACTTTGCTTGGCCGTCAAAAGTGAACAAACCCCAATGCCTTTCAAAGTTTCCAGAAGCAATGCTCCTTTGATCTTCATCAAGAAGGCTAAAAATGTATGTTTCAAGCGGTGGCTTATGTGGCCTAAGTGGGGTGCCCAAGTTACTACGGAGGTGGTTTATGAGGCCTCTAATGAAGGTTTCAGCAAGGTTTGAGCTTGCACTGGCCGCCCCATCAGTTGGCCAACCAATCTTTGCCACAACAATGTCCATGTTAGGATACCCTGCTGATGATAATGCAGTAACCACTGTATCATAGCTCAAGTCAAAACTGTTTTTGTAGGTTTTATGGTTAAAAGTATGAGGGCGTGCAGTTTGTCTGAAGAGGGAAAAATCCAGTGAAATGTTTTTGGTTTCAAGGTGGGTTATGAACGGAGAAATGGTCACAAAGAAAGGTGATCCAAGCTTACCAAGAAACACGAGGAGCTCAGTCATGGTTTTGTTGATATCAGACCTGAAATGCACTTCTGAGGACATGTTGAATCCTGTCTCAAAACTGTCAAAGCTGCAGGGAACCACAACTTTCACTTTGCTGTCCAATTTTGCCTTCTTTAAAGCTGCTTGAATGTTCATGGCAGCTCCAATTAAGAAGGGATGAAATTGTTCACCGTAGCTTTTGTGAAAAGGCTCATGACCAACTGCAACATATCTGCAAAAGTCATATTTAGAGCCATGCGAAGAGGGAACACCATGCATAACTCATTCTATTTCAACTTTGAGTTCAATTCAATAAAATACATCCAACATTGCAGCACAGTGGCCCTACCTACCTGCCTGCCAGAGCATACCTCCTAGCATGCAATACTGAGATGAGAAAAAAGTAATATTTTTCAAGAAAACAACCCTTGCACTGTTTTTGTTAAATGAGAAATGACGCAGAATGAAAAGAAAGAGCGTTGTTTGGTAGAAAAGAAATGAAACTAAAAAATTAAATAAAAAAGCATGTGGGCCTCGCACAAAATAAGTTCCTCTCTCATATGCAGGGAAATGAGACAAAATTATGATCGTGCATTTATTATCCCATCTTAGCCTCATATGCTACTCGTGCAACTGCCAAAATTGACTACTACAACATTCAATCCAGTGATTTTCTTGTGTGCAAACTGAGTATGTTTATTGGCATAATTGATTAGCATAATGGACTATGCTTATAAGCATAATCTGTTGTGTTATCAGACATTACAGATTATGTTTGCAAGCATAATCAATTATGTTCAAGCGTTATGCTACAAGTATGATCTGGTTTTATTTTTAAAAAGAAAAAAGAATACTATCATTGTTTCGAGAGTAACAAGGTATTTTTATTCAAAATATATTTCTCTTCTTTTCTTTTCTCTCAAACCAAACAGTCATACAATTTTATTTCCACTTTATTTCTCTTGATTCAAACATACTCCATTTCTTACCTATTACTTTCTTTCCTTTTTTTTCTTTTTCATACAGTTACTTCCTCTCCATCTACCAAACAAGGGTTAATGTCAAAATCCCACACTAAGAGAGTATCCATCTGAGGTCAAAATAAGATGCAATTTTTTTTTGTGCACATCACTAACTGCTATACTGTCTTCTGCACACACAAAGCAGTGCAACATATCATAGTTATTCACCTGTTATTATTTGCTTAAATGGAAGTGGAACTATATCTAGGAGTGAAGGCCAATGTATAATGAACCAAGAAATTGCCATTAACAAAAGCAGTAAATTCAAGAAAATTGGTATTATCCTGATTTCTTACTGGTATATAGTCTCAATGGTCCAAGTACAGATTCTGGCATTCTGTAGTTACTTATTTCCACTTCCTTTAAGCTGTGAGCATATGCTATGACAATCCACTTATGTTTTTAAATAAAAACATGCACCTTGGCAACTATGGAATTGTTCTATAATATAAAAACCTATCTTAGACACTAATGGTTGTTTCACTCTTCAGGATGCCTCATCAAGGGGGCATAATAACAAACACGGAATCGACAACCCCACTTGAGAATGTCCATCATCAATCAATTAAAAAGTAAAAAAACAAAAAAAATCCAAAACATTGAGAATTAAAGTGCATAACAAAATGGAAAAATAAAACAATAATATGACGAATAACACAAGAAAGCACCAGTAAGAAAAGGGCAAGAAATAATCTGACTCACTCAATTCGAGTTACACTGCCCCCATTAGGCATGTAGCGGGTGACATTATCATGGACCCAACTATCCGCAGCTTTCTTAGAAGAGTTCAAGCTTCTGAGCATAGTGTTAGGAATGCCCACAGTAACGGCAATGTTGGAGCCAGAAAGAGACTGAAGAACATCAGAGTTGGCTTCAAAGAGCTTAACTTTATTGATGTTGTTGGACTTCAAGAGCTTCACCACCTTGAGAGGTGGAAGGGGGTGAGAAGCCATGGTGCCCCAGTTCACCCCAACAGCTCCAACCACACAGCCCATGGTGGAAGTGGTGATGAGGAAGATCAATAGGAGGAGGCAAGATATGGGAGGCATTTGAGTGGGTCTGAGTTGTGATGTTTGAGGAAGCTGGAATAGGGGTAAAAATGCAATCTTTTGGTCACTGAGTGGCAACTCTGGCTGGGGGTTTCAACTTTCAAGCTCTGTTGCCCAAGTCTTCCTCTTGGTTTGATGTTTAGCTCTTTTTTGGTTTAGTTTAAAAAAGTTTGGTGACTCGTATCTGGGTATGAATGGTGATTGGTGAGAGTAGGTGCTGAGTGAAACAGTGAAGACAGCATTTACTTAATGAGTGGTATCAGTGGTGTGGACTAGTGTGAGGCCCATGGTTATTGTGCTATGAAAGTACAGGACAGTGGAACATATATGCTCAGGCTTTTGTTGTTGTTTTTAGTAGTTTATATTATTATGTTGTCTGATTTTGTGTCTTTATCCATCTGTATTGGGGTGTGTAAAAAGAAAGAAAGAAATATATCTGTGTTGGGACAATTGCTGATGGTGGGCAAGGCTGATTCAGGCCCACTAGTGTAAAAGTTCAACTAATTATTTGATTTCTTTATTTGTGTTAATCTTTTATATTAGTTATTATATATTTTTTTTTATATTTTAGCCTTTATACAATTTTTTATATATTAATATTTATATATCTATTTAGTTTCGTTTTTACACTGTTAAAAAACTGATAACAGTCACGAAAACGTAAAAAGGAGGAAAAACAATTATTTTATAAGACAAGGTAAAAAATAAATTTAATCATTGAGCAATTTGTTCTAGAAATCATGTTCTGTAAATTCTGCAAAGCTTGTTCAGCTTTTAAGAAGAGTAAAATGTTCATTTTAAAAATTATGAGAATCAGTTAGAAATTATGGGTGTGTAAAAAGAAAAAACCTTAAGTAACTGGTTATTTTGATATGCTTTAAAAGAATTTAAAAAAAAAATGGTTTCTTTTTTATAGTTGTTTGTTTCTTCAGGAAAAATGAAGTTTTGACTACTCAAATCATTTGGCAACTTAGTTTTAAAGAATAATATAATTATTATAAAAATAAAATTTTGTATTTATAATGGAAAAGTGATGAGGATAAAATAATAAAAAATTGTCTGAGTGTAAGGTGCTTACTAACTTCGATTTTATTCTTAGTTTTGTGTATGCAAAAGTTTTATTAACAGATACAAAATTGATGTAAGTTAGTGATCATTAATACTCAAAAGAAATTATTTTTTAACATTTGGTCAGAAAAATCTTGAAGCACACAAAATGGAGAAAGAATATACAGACACATCATTGAGATTACTAACAAGTAATGAAAACATTTACACACTAATTTTAGATCTCAAGATGCAATTCTTCCTCAAATCATTCATCAAACTCTAATATTTGTCTGAAGTTTTTCTCATTACACATAGCTTTTACGTTGGACACTGGGCGTGCAGTTTGCAGAACGCACGTCCTCGTCTTTGCGTATCTCTTTCTCCAAATATTTATGCTTAAAGCTGAAGGTTCATTTTTCATTTCCTATTTGATCTTGATATTCCTTTGGTTTTTCTCTTCAGGTTATGTCTCAGTTTTGAAGAAGTTTCTTGGTTTCAGTTTTATTGTTGTTGCATTATTTTTTTATCATATACCTGTGGCATATATTTGGCATAATTATGTGTATAGGAACACATCAGGTTATCAGACAAAGATTGAATTAAGATGCATAATACAGTGACGGATGAATGTATGAATGTATTTCCTAGTCATATCATTTCTGGTTCCTAATATTGAAACTTTCAATTAAGAGTGTATTTTATGGGAAAAACTTAAATATAGTTATATGGGTTCTTTTAGTACTGATCTCTGATCAGAATTAGAGTTTTATCTAAGGAGATTATCCTGACTTCTAATACAAAACTGTCACATGAATTCATGAAGTGAAATTTCAATTCTAAACAATGATTTAAGGAACTGTAGTTTAAGTTTTGTCTTGTTTTATAATCTTATAAAACCTTCAATTTCCATTGCCATGGCTATTCTGAAATATCAAGTGCAGGTAGTAAAAGTTTCTTAAAGTTTCAATGGTTCTTAAGCCTATTACTGATTGCTGTAGAGGACTAAGATCACATATTAAACATTACTGATTATACTATTTTAGGCCAAAATAAATGAATACAAAGGTGACTGAGCTTTTCTTTTGTAGCCATACTTGGAAAAAATGACTTTTCAATCTCCAGGAAGCAAGTTGGCACTAACTCACAAGCATGATTGGCTGATTCTTGTTCTTCTTGCTGTTATTGACGGACTCTTGAATTTGGTAGAACCATTCCATCGCTATGTTGGGGAAAACATGATGACAAATCTTATGTTTCCATTAAAAAAAGATACCATACCCATGTGGGCTGTCCCTGTAAGTATCTGCTGCCAATAATGCATGAAAGAAACATATTCTTTTGCTACACTCTATCTTTTTGGTTGAAATTCATTGAAAACTACTAAGAACAGAAGAGGGGTTCAACAGATTATAGAAAATTACAAAAACCATGTAATATTTGATAAATTTCAATCAATAAAAAATTGTATGCTCAAAAGGGTGTGTTCATAGTCTTTCTATATATGAAGATACACCCTATTTATACCTTATATCATAAACTTACATCATTCATTCCTGTAACAGATCCTCTCTATTCTTCTCCCCATTCTCATCTTTGTTGGGTTTTACAGTTCCAGAAGGGATATCTATGATTTACACCATGCGATATTAGGTATTCTCTTGTGTTCTTTCAGTCTGTTTCCGTTTTATGACTCTTGAATTTTATGGCTTTTGTCCCTTCACTTCTTTGTATCTAACTGGAATGTAGGTATCATGTTTTCTAGCTTAATCACTGGAGTCATCACTGATTCCATTAAGGATGCTGTTGGTAGACCACGGCCAAACTTCTTCCACCGGTGTTTCCCTGACAAAATACCTGTGTGTTTGTTATCCTTCTTGTTCTCAGTATTTGGTAAACTTTAAGGTCTTTTTGAGACAATGTCATTTGTTTTCATTTCATGTTCAATAATAGTTAGGAAGTAATCTCACATTGTTTTGACTTTTCAAAAGATATGTATGTTGTAAAAGTGAGAATAAGATTTTTGTTGTTTTCAATGTTTCCTATAAACAAAGACAAAGCATTGTGCGTTTTTGCAGTTATTTGTGAATGCAGGAAACAGAAACCAAGAAATTTTCTCTCAAACCGAGTACAACCTTAGTCATTCCTTCAATCCTTAAAATATTCTTGTCTCTGACTTTTTCTGTCTGACACTGATTGCTTAGTTATGCTTTGTGAATTGGGTCATGCAGGTGTATGACGAAGACACTGGTGATGCTCTTTGTACTGGGATTAAGGCAATTATAAAGGAAGGATACAAAAGTTTTCCAAGTGGGCATACTTCATGTAAGTAGTAGAATATCTATTTCAAACATATTGGTGAGAAAGAGTAAGTTTTTCTATAGATAGTTCTAAAAGAAAAATATCAAAATAAAATAAGCTTCTGAAGAGATTACTTTCATAAAAGTGTTTATGAAAAAGTTTGTTGCAGGGTCATTTGCTGGTCTTGGTTTCCTTTCATGGTATTTATCAGGGAAAATTAGAGTGTTTGATCGTAGAGGCCATATTGGAAAACTATGCCTAGTCTTGCTTCCTTTGCTTGTTGCTGCTCTTGTGGGAATTAGTAGAGTTGATGATTACTGGCATCATTGGACTGATGTGTTTGCTGGGGGCATCATAGGTTGCTTCCTAGTTACAACTGTTACTATAATAATGCAACACATTAATTGTTTCTTTTATTTGAACTTCATTTTCTGCAAATAGTGTCTGATAACTCCCTTTCATTGCTGTTGCTTCAGGACTTGTAGTGTCTTCAATCTGCTATTTGCTGCTCTTTCCCCTTCCTACTCAACCACATGGTATGCATTCTTGTTCTTCATTATTCCATCTTTGAATTGCAATTTAACTTGCATTTTCCTTGACATCTATCAGGCACTTGCATGTACCACATGAATTCATGAAAGTCACAGAATTTCAATGTTTGGACTTCATTTAGATCTTTAATCTTCATCAGATCTTTAATCATGCTTGAATACCTATCAAGTAGAAAATAATCAAATTGGATATTAATGATTGGTACTGTCACTTTCATTTTTCTTGCAAACATGTAGGTTGGGCACCTCATGCATTTTTTCAAATGATGGGAGAAGAGACATCTCCTTCTTCCCATGGAGGAGGCCAAACTCCACATGAATCAAAGTTAGATGAGTTACCCCTACAATTAATGGAAAGTGGAACAAGGTATAGGTGATGGCTGATTTCTTTTACCAAATAATAATAATAGCAGATTGTGCTATATGATTCTTTGACAGAATGAATAGTCAGTTTTTAAACTTTGGGCAGTGTAATTTATATCCAAGTATACATCTAAATGGCACCATTCATTCAATGTTGCATCTTCCTTAGGTCCAACTATGTATAAATATTTTCCAAAGTGAAAGATCAACTTACGTCTTTCACAATGAGAAATTTATAATAATTGGTTAAGCAATTATTTGTTTAATATATATTACTTAGGGGACTGCTTGAATCATGCTGTGAAAGTGTGTAGTTGGATCAAACTGAAAATTTTAAATAAGTGTTATTAAATATTTTATAAAATTTCACATTTATCGAAGTTGTTACTAAGTTTTTGTTCTTGAATTTGCAAAGAGGGATAGAATTATTTATAAATCAATGATCTTATCTATTCTGTTTAAATTATGTAAAAATATTAATTTCCATTTTAAAATATTTGTTTATTTACGGTTTCTGTACAATAAATAAAACATACCACTAAATAACGTCAATTGTAGAAAATATAGTATTATTTGATTAAGCTATTTATATTGAATTGTTAATCAAATTGTCTCCGTGTTCATGATTTTTCATCTTATCATCTTTTTATGTAGTCAAACACTACGATAAAAGAGTAATAAGAGCTAAAATTGTTTTTTAGAGATCGGTTAATTCCAACAACAATCATGTCCTTGGTCGTATTTTGTTAATTCTGGTCTTTGTCTTCTACTCGGTCATTCTGATTAGTCCAAAAGTTCCTTAACTGATCTGAAATCTTTCGCGTACTCACAATTTTGGAAGGAGGTCCTGCATGATTAGTCTGAAAGCTCTTTAGCTGATCTGAAATCCTTCGCGTACACATAATTTCGGAAGGGGGTCCTACATGCAACTCAAGTAAAAAAAGGTCCAAGTAATGAAGGATATAGTAGGATAGAGTAACAGTACCTTATCTCTTGTGTTTACCTTCTCTTTTTACCGTGTTCAAATGGGCATTCGAGTGATTGGGTTGAAGGCCCAACTTACTAATGAAGTGTTATTATAAATGGTTGTCACGTGGTTGGTTGTCTTATTGATGTCACGTGTCTGATGATACAATAGAATAGGTTTATTGAGCCTTGTAAAGTCGTACCGGATGGTACTCGGTCGGCTAGCCTAAATCGGTAATCATTCGGTCGGTTGACTCATACAAATTATGCAATTATGCATTGGTTGGGGGTGCTCGGCCTAGTCTATAGTACATAGGCCCCCAAGTCTTTGAGGATGTGAAGTGATCGAAAATGAATTTACTATCGCTTGGTCAGACAAGAAGTTAGTCGGCTTACACCTGACTGACAACTACCATTTAAGCAAGAAACTTTGAATTTGGGAATGATTTTTGTGGGTCTCGTTACATGTTGTGATAACATACACAATTTTTCAATTTTATTCCTATTTTTTTCATAAATATATTAATTTTTTTATCTTTATCTTAAAATAAAAGTTAAAAAACCTTAAATGTGAATTCATGCTAAGAAATTTTTATTTTAAAAATATTTTATATTTAGATGAAATTTGAACATAAAAAATAAAGTATTTTTAAGAAAAACTGTAATTAAAAAAATGGAAAGAAAAAAACAAAAGTAAATAATAAAAGTTATTAATATATATAAAGATATTTAATTAAAATAAAACATGACTAAAAAGACCATCTAAAGAAAAAAGAAGTTAAAAGTGACGTGTGTGTAAAACTTATCTTTTTAAAAGATGAACATCATTAAACTTGAAGATAAGTTTTTTTCTTAAAAAAAAATAAGATTACATTTATTAAATGTAATCATCATGGTTAGATATTAAGAATACTATTTAAGAGTGATTTGAGAAAAAAATATAAAAAATATTCAAAAAAAAATATAAAGAATATTCAAGGGCTAATAAGAAATATGAATATAATTGATTCATGTGAGTTGTATATTATAAGGTACAACCTAAATTAAAATAGACAATAATAATATAATGATTTAAATGTGTTATTTTAATCATATTTATTAGAAAGTATCTTAAAAACTTATTTTATAATATATTACGTGTCTATTTGGTTGAACCAATTTGAATGAATTTATTGTAGAAGAGGATGGATTGTAGTGGATGGATTCTGTTTGGTTGACCTAATTTGAGAGAATGGATAAGGAGGGATTTGTAAAATGACATTTTCCATCATGTGAAGAGATTTGAGGAGATGTAAATGAAAATTAGGAAATAGTCCTTAAAAATGAGGTGGAAATTACAAAATGCCTTTATAAGTGGGTTATGACTTTGAAAATTAGGAAATATACCTTTAAGTGGGTTTAGGATTTGTCATGTACAGTGTAGCATTAACTCTTTTTACTTAATTTTATCACACTAAAATAATTAAAAAATTATAAACAAGAAACAATTATTAACATTAATGTATACTTATTGTAATAATATATAT
>Ga0123340_1005586_pt1 | contig 11965 bp, 8 predicted proteins | sample SirMexnodulemix_FD_89961 | JGI IMG/M metagenome (GOLD analysis project Ga0123340, IMG submission 89961) | Root nodule microbial communities of legume samples collected from Mexico - Siratro Mexico nodule mix | ecosystem: Host-associated > Plants > Roots > Nodule | place: Mexico: Nepantla... | reverse complement strand
TTATAATTCTTATTAATTTAAGTGTGAGGATCTTCTATGGGTGAATTTTCTTTTATTAATATTTTTTTTAAATCATAACTCAATCGGTAAGATAAACCATCTTTATTTAATTACGGAGATTAACATTTGTTTTGGAATAACATAATTTAAGATAAAAAAAATGATATATATTTTATGAATTATAATACATATTTTACTTTTTAAGAATAAGATGTTTGACTTGTCCTTTTAGGTACAAATAATAAATGAGTGTTAAGAAGTAATTAACGATAATAAATTGATTTTAAAATTAGATGACTAAAAATATATTTTTTTTCCATAAAAACCAAACCAAATCCATTTTATATGAAAAAAAAAAATTTATATCTAAAAGATATTATAAGGAAAGATAGTTGTTTTTAAAATTGTAATCCCTGTTAAAGATTATTATACTTTCAACGTGCATCATATATTTTCTCAATATTTTTATTCAATAATACTATCATAATTAATCTCTAATAATAACATTGGTAGCTCTCGATTCTTCATCCCTACTCTAACTAATTTGATCCACGAAATCTTCATAGACGAAACTCTCACCGTTACCATCATCAACAACTCATTAAAAAATTTACCACATCTAAAAGCAACGCGAGCTACGCATCAACTACTTTAAGCTTTTATGGAATCAAAGATCCATTAAGCAAAGTTTTACCCAGCAACATTTTGTCTGTTTCCAAATAGAACTGAAACAGATCTCAGAATATTTATAGAAAGAGTTTATAATTTCGAGTTGGAAAGAGATACGCAATAACCTCTAATAAAAAATACACTACATAGTAATATAGAATATTAATATATTGAAAACAAAATTGGCGTCACGGAACGCATGGGTGTCGTATTCTACGCCATTCTTCCCATCCAAACCCGTTAGCGTCCGTTTTCAGATACTCCATTATCCATATATTCACCCAAATTAAAGACCCGACCCGACCCGACCCGATCACAGACCATACAGCCGTAAGCTAAAACTCATCTCATTTTTCTTCTACTCAACCTCTTTCTCTTCTCTTCTTTTTAATCTCCAAACGCGTGACTCACTTCTCAACTAAATTCATCAACAGGTATTGTTCCAATGTCTCCTATTTTGCTGAATTCACTTCACACTCTGCACCACGCGTGAATTTCATGAATCTGCTTTGTTATCGTTGATGATCGTCGTGGTAATTCTAATTGAGGTTTTCTTCTCGTGTTTAATGGAATGACTGTAACTTCGTTGCAGATTCTGGTCGCTGCTGAGTATTGCTCTTCACTTTTCATAACAATCGATGATATCTATTCTTTAGAGAGGAAGATGCTCTCTGAGCATGCTTTCCACGTGATAGAGCATGGTTAATGTTATCCACCTTTCAATGTTAGTTATCTCTCTCGCCTTTTTTCTACTACTTGATTGATACTATTGCGTGTTTGTTATTTTTTATTTTTTTTGTTTCTATATGATTTATGCCTCAGCGTTAAGGTCTACAATCTGCATTTGGTGGTGTACATCGTTTATGCGTAGGGGTACAGCGCCGATAATAAAAAAAACTAGGGTATGGATGCAGCTGGATTTCGTATAGAAGTATCAAAACGGAGATAATAAGTTATTTAATCGTTGGAAATATTTAAAGAAGACACACTTTTTGAAGGAGTGAAGTAGTAGCAAATCAAACATGGACTGACTTGTGTACTTGAGAAATAAGTGAGCATTTGATATATAATTATGTTTAGCATTAAGTACTAGTATTTGGGCTTAGTGCGGATTAGGCGACTGTTTAAGGGGACCCATGTCTTATAGGTTAACTAGTTTGATAGACAAATGGGTTGTTTGTACTGCTTGTTCCTTTAGTGGCATGCTCGCTTTAACCTTACTTGAGCTTTGAAGCAAACAGCGTTCAGGCATTGATTGGGTGAGTTATCAGTTGATTCGGATTGGAACAATGTACTGAATATTTAGTCATCGGGTAATTTTTACTTTTTCGTTTTCGTCATTTTATTTTGAAAAATTGTTTCGAACATGTGATCCGCTCAGTGGGTAATCTACAAATGCAAATGGTTAGTGAGAAGGCAAAAGCTCCCATAAACTTTGACAGACAAATGATAACATCCCTTTTGCAGATTATATGACTTTCTTAGTATTTGCAGATTTATGTGTGATCATTAACACTTTGTAATGATGGAAAAAATCGTTCCTGCAAGAAATAAACAACAATACAGGGGGGAATGGAATAAAGATAGTTCAAAAGATAATTTTTATTTTCCTGATATTTGTTTGTACATCATCTCCGCATGGCTATGTTTTCACATTTGAGGTTTTTGGATTCATGCACACGCCCTAATTATTTGTCTCTGCCTTAAAGGGTACATAAATGCTATTTAGTCTTAGTCTCAAGAAATAGCTCTTGCAACAATTGACTTTTTGTTTCTAGCTTCAAAGCTGTAATTATTCGATTACAGCTTTTGATTAGTTCAGGTCATCATTTTGTGTAACCTTAGGACATCTACATATTTTACACCTAAACAATATTTTCACATTGTTTGACTTGTCTTTGGGATCCTCATTAATTTGAAAAGCATGGTGTGCCTAAAGCATTCTGGCTGCTGATCTATCATTTCTGTATGAAATTCAATTTATGCTAGATTTTCTTGTTTGTGACCACAAGAGGAGAAGCTACAACCCATTTATTTTTTGATACGGGAAAGGTTGATCTTCCAGAATGTCTTCTCTTCAACTGTTGCAACTAACTCGGCGTGGCCAGAGTATTCTGGCTTCAAGAAGGTATTGATCTATACTTTTATTTTCTGGTGATTCTTAATTTCATACCAAGCAGTGAATTTGGCTTACTATTAGACTCAAGTTTGTTTTTTCACCTAAATATCAATTTTATATTTTTATCAGCTATTCTGCTCATTATTCCTAGGTATGTTTTGAAGTATACATGTTTCACACCTGGTTGTATACTCCTCCCCCTTGCCTACTATTGAATGAAGAAACTGATGCTAAAAGAATGTGTACACACTAAAAGAATAGTAATTCTCTGTTACAAAAACATATATATAGTAAGAGAATTACAACTGTTATAAAGGGGAAACAGAAGAAATATTTCTAACACCCTCCCACAAGTTCAAGGTGGGTGAAATACAGTTTGTAGATCAACCACTGCGAGCTTGGATCTAAGAAAAAGAAGTCTTGTAGGAGATGGAGGTTTAACATGAATGTCTGCTACTAATCATGGTCAGGAATATGTTGAACAATGAGTTGCTTGGCAAGCATTCTTCTCAAACAAAGAAAGTGAAGTGCCATGTGCTTTGACTTGGCATGTAGAATGGGATTACGAGAAAGATTGACAACACTAAGATTGTCACAATAAAAAACTGGAACACAATGAGGGATAACGCATTCACTAAGCAACGTTTGAATCTAAAGAAGTTTAGTGGTGGAGGTTTAGTAAGAATGTCTGCCCGTTAATCATGGTTAGGAATATGTTGAACAATCAGTTGCTTGGCAAACACTCTTATAAAACAAAGAAAATATCAAGTTCCACGTGCTTTGACTTGGCATGTAGAATGGAATTATGGGAAAGATTAAAAACACTAAGATTGTCACAATAAACGACTAGAACACAATGAGGGATAGCAAGTTCACTAAGTAACGTTTGAATCAAAGAAGTTTAGTGGTGGTAGAGGCAAGACTTTGATATTTTGCTTTTGTAATGGATCTAGCAATGAATGTTCGCTTAAGAGACTACCATGAAACTAAAGTAGGACCAAGAAATATTGCAGCTCCAGAAGTGGACCAACAATCACTTGGATCAGCAGCCTAGTTTGCATCACAAAAAGCTTTAGTCATTATAGGTTGATTATGAAGAGCTGGAATAATTTGGATACCACAGTAAAGAGTTCCCTTTAAATATCTAAGTATGGATCTTATTATAGGAGTCCAATAATATTCAAGAGGAGCTGACATAAACTGACAAGCTTTGTTAACAAAGAAACATATTTTTGATCAAGTGTTAGTGAGATATTGAAGAACACCCACCACTGATCTATAAAAGGATGAATTGGGTAATAAATCAAAACCCTGTTTAGAGAGTTTACAGGCTGAAATCATTGGAGAAGAAACATGCTTAGCCTCAAGCATCTTGGCAAGAAGGTCCTTAATGTATTTTGTTTGAGTCGTAAGAAGATACCCACTGGATTGAGGTCAAACATCTATACCAGCAAAGTAATTGAGGCTGCCTAGTTGTTTTAGAGGAAAAGCTGAATCCATTTTCAGAAGAAGAAGTTGCTTGTGATAATGATATCATCAACATATACCAACAAATATACAACATAATCCATGCACTTGGGGCTTGCTTAGGTCCATAAATAACTAGGTACCCACTTATATATTATAATTTGATTATATCTCTAGTTGATATTAGATCTCCAACAAAACTAAATTTTTGAAAAATAGACAAAGCATTAGTTTTACATTTTAAAAGAAATTTCTAGTGAATCTTGAATAAGCATCAAGGAAAGGTATATGGTAGGAAAGATTATTGGAAGACATAATGGGAGCAGGACCCCACAAGGCAGAATAGATAAGTTCTAAAGGTGATTTATATATAGTAAAAGTATGTTGTGAGGGAAGTCTATGATCTTTTCCCATACACGTTCTTTATTAAGAAAATGAATATTACAAGATTGAAGAACAAATAAAACATTTAATTTAGAATGTCCTATTCTTAAATTCCAAGTTAAAGCGCCATAATGAATATCTTTATTCGACATAGTGACATATAAGCAAGGAGCAAACACTAGTAAGCTGATCTTTTTAATAAGAAGCAAATCAGGAAACACTGATAAAGACCATCTGATCGAATGTGTCCCTGAATTAGAACTTTAATGGATGCTTGAGATTAAAAAGAAATAGTTAAAATGAAATTAAAAAAAAACATTGTTGTCTTGAGCAAATTTACTAGCACTAGTTAAGTTTTTAATAATGGAAGGAACGTGCAAAATATTAGTGAGAAAGAAATCTCATGTTAGGATTCTGTGAGGAAGAGACTAGAGAACAAAACAAAAAAATAATTTTAAACATTGTCCAATCATTGCCAATGAAGATCTGGTCAAGACCCTCAAATGGAGAAGTTTGCCGAATATTTTGAGAGGTATTAGTTACATTGTATAAAGTATAACTATCAAAACGGGCTACCCCATCTTGTTGGGCTCAACCCACCATGATTACCTTATAAATGCCTGGCTCACTTAATGTGTTATCTGACACTAGAAAGAGTAGATTGTACCAAGCTAACAACATCTTATGTTGTTATTCCCAAACAAGATATTCTGGAATTACACTGTCAAGATCATGATCTTGATCAGAAAGAAAGTGCTACGGAATTTTGGGAGCCACAACAAAATGATACAACCTATGTGCTTCAATAACTGGTTAAACTTGTTGATGCCATAACAAGAAATTTTTGTCATCAAGTTTCTTTGGATTATGATGGGAAAACATTATTGGAGTTGGTAGCAGAACACAGATTATAGAACCACTGTCAAAGAGAAATATATAGGTTTGCAAAGTGTCGCCTGAGTAGTTGCAGGGTGGAGGTGGAACATTCTCTAAAGCCATGGATCACCATGCTCTTGATACCATATTGAGTGAAAAAACTGATACTCAAAGAATGTGTACATACTAAAAGGACTTGTAATTGTTTGTTATATAAACCTATATTTAGATAAGAGCATTACAACTATTATTGTCAGGTTATACCTGACTGTAAACAGAATAGAGAAATATCTCTAATACCTACCCTCTTCCACAAATCTCATTATCCAAAATGGAGTACATAAGGCCAAAATCATGGTACCTGTGAGGGAATTTCGGGAGTACTGAGTAGTGATGCATGTTTCATCTAAAATTACAAAGATTGAATGATATAATGCTTATATATATTATTTCCAAATGCCCATGATGCAATCTTGAGACTTCTGGTGCTAATTTAGTTTAAATTCTTAGAAATTGGTAATTTATAACATTGATATGTAACAATAACAAAGGTAACATCCCATTTTTGTTTCCAATTCCTCCATATTCTACTCCTTTAATATTGCGTACTGTAACTAATTTTTCTTAATCTTTATTCTCTGCTTGTAACTTCCCATTTGTCAAAACTGTTTGGTATAATTACGAAATGTGGTTTGCAATTTCTATTCAATCTTCTTCTCTTCCTCTTTTTCCAATATTTCTTAATGATATCTCTTTTTTCCCAAAAGTAAAATGGACATGGAGTGCCTCCCTCCCTATATTTGTGTGGAGTGCCATTAGGACCCATTTGCATTGTGAAATGTAAACTTAGGAGACTTAGTTGCAGTGAGTATTGTCCAGGAAGGAGACAGGTCTGTCTTGACGGAAGCATTTACACAATTTTTCATATTTGATCTGAAATTTTCTTCTCTATTATTTCAATTATTTTTAAAGGCAATGCATGTTATGTTGGGTTGATTTGACATTACTGTTATACATTTATTTGAGAAAATGTTTGTTTTGCTTTGCTCATAACTCTGTTTCCATGTATTAGCATTAGTATCTTGTACTCATAATACACCTGCTGACTGGTACCACTGAAACCCATTGTTGTTTAACTGATTTCCATCTATACTGTAACATTGCTTATGCTTTCTCTGTGGGGTTGATGACAGGAAAACTTTATTACTTGCATCTGGTATCTTAATTGCTGGCGGTACAGCTGCATATATGCAATCAAGGTTTAGAGTTAAAAAACCTGATTTATTTGGACATTGCAACGGGAACAACAATGATAGAGAAGTTACAGAGGAGGAGGCTGGCGTTAATGCATCAAAAAATAAACAAAAGAAAGGGTTGAAGTCACTCCAACTCCTTACTTCAATTCTACTATCTGGCATGGGCAAATTAGGTGCAAGGGATCTTTTAGGTTTAGTTGCTATAGCGGTAAGTCTGTTTTATTGTGGATGATTATGCTTCATGCATGCCTTCAATTTTTAAAGACGAGGCATAATTTAATGTGTGTATGTGTGAGTATATACAAGTATTCATCATGTTTTTTTATGACATCTATTTATGTTTAAAATTATGAAATCTAGTCCTGATTTAGTGCTCACACATGTAATATATACTCATTATACTGGTGAAAGAGATCAATAAAAACCAAATAGTTTGTTGATGTCATTTATTTTGGGGGCCAAATGTGAAGTGGCTGTAATGCACACCTTGAATGGGCAGATATGTTTCAGATTCTCCTGCTGCATCTCAACACAGGAGTAACAGGGCTGTCAGGTGCTGTATGTAAATTACATATACTGGGTTGTCATATTAGATGCTCTGGGAACTTTGGCTGAAGATCTTTATGTCGTTTTTCTTTTTCTTTTATTGAATTTGGAGTGGAGTGTTCCATAAAGGTGTAAACTGTAGAGTGGAAAATAAAAAAAAATATTATTTGCATATTGAAAGAAGATAGCACAGAATGGAAAGAGTTATAACTTTTCAAATATAAAATAGCCCTCCTTAAGAGAAGATAAATAAAAAAATATCAACTTGACCGAGAATTTCCTTTATTTTTTTCACTGCATTATTTTATGTGTATGGCATGTCAAAAGTCCCTAGTTTCTCTACCTCTGATACACCCAGTGATAGCTGCATGGTCTGGAAGGAAAAAAAGAATACTTCTATAATAGGAATATGTTATTAGCATGAAGTTTTGATAAAACCACCGGTCTTAGTTCTGATCTTAAATATGAGTATGATTTGGCTTTATTACTGTGTATGTGTATATAATATACATGCTCGCTCAGACTGTGTAAGATTTAATTTTGTACTTGCTTACCTGTTAGAATATGGGCGCTTATAATCTCAGTATTGAAGTCTGTGCTAGTAAATGCAATTGTGGAGAAAATTAAAGATGAAACATTATTATTTGTTTGTGAAAACCATGAGAGACTGGTCCTCGTATATAGAGAAGTATATGGATATCAGAAACTGTATGAAAATGAGATATATTGGTTTAACACCCTCTCTCCAAAGAAATGAATGACATAAGGGTTAATATTAACGACTCTTGGAATTGCAGGTGTTGCGAACTGCTTTGAGCAACAGGCTAGCAAAAGTGCAAGGCTTCCTATTTCGTGCTGCTTTTCTTCGACGTGTACCATTGTTTCTTCGGCTAATTTTAGAAAATATTCTTATGTGTTTCCTTTTGTCAACCATTCATTCTACGTCAAAGTATATAACAGGGACTTTGAGTTTACATTTCAGAAGAATATTGACAAAGCTTATCCATTCCCACTATTTTGAGGTATAAATTGCATGTCAGTTGTGTCTATTTTAGATTGTCCGAGTTGAACTATTAATCATCTTATATATTCCTTATCCCTACTGTCTTAAATATTTAGTTGTTGACTATTATCCTCCCTATGTTGTTTATCTTATTTGCTCTTCTGTTTTACATGAATGCCAAGTCTGTTTTCACATTCACTACAATATTTTCAGAATTTGCCTGATGGTACCTTCTATTGCTTAAAGGATATGGATCATAGTTGGCTACGGACTGTTCTTTTTGTGGGTACATGAATTTAAATTTTTTAAAGATATAAGTAAAAAGGAAAAAGCTCAGATGGTCCTGCTGGCTATTTTTAGATCTTGGGCTGCTCCTGGCCTGGACCATTTTGAATGTTTTTCCAGATCTTGTATTAAGTGGAAGTCACGTGTGAATGTTCTTTGACCAACTGTTTGCTTCTCAAATTAGAATAACTATCCAAAAGATTTTTTAGAATTCCTAGTATGCTATGCTGACACTCTCATACTTTTATATTGTATGAGAAAAGTATTCTCACTATTGGCTGAGTAAAGCCTAAAAAATGCATTAGAACACGTTAGTTCTTGTGATGGCTTCATGTTTGTCATTCGTTTTGCTTTCAGAACATGGTGTACTACAAAATATCGCATGTTGATGGTCGGATGACTAACCCAGAACAAAGAATTGCCAGTGATGTGCCAAGGTTCTGTTCGGAGTTGAGTGAAATTGTACAGGATGATCTCACAGCAGTTACTGATGGACTTCTATACACTTGGCGTCTGTGTTCATATGCTAGCCCAAAATATGTCTTCTGGATATTGGTATCTCTTTAATTGAATTATTATGTTTTATAATTTCTGATTAGCCACTTCTGTTCATACTCTGAGTATTTTTTTGTGTCTGGAAGCTGTTTGATATTAGATTCAGTGCTTGCCTTCTCAATATACTGTTGTGGCTTTTTCAGGCATATGTAATCGGAGCTGGTGCTGCAATCAGAAACTTCTCTCCTTCTTTCGGAAAACTTATGTCTAAAGAGCAGCAATTGGAAGGAGAGTATCGACAGCTTCACTCACGATTAAGGACTCACTCAGAAAGCGTAGCATTCTATGGTGGAGAGAGGAAAGAAGAAACTCATATTCAACAGAAGTTTAAAACCTTGGTTAGGCATGTGCATAATGTCCTACATGACCAGTGGTGGTTTGGGATGATTCAGGACTTATTATTGAAGTACCTTGGTGCTACTGTTGCTGTTATTTTGATTATTGAACCTTTCTTTTCTGGTCATTTAAGGCCCGACAGCTCAACTTTAGGGCGTGCGGAGATGTTAAGCAATCTTAGATATCATACTAGTGTCATAATTTCTTTATTTCAGTCTCTTGGAACTCTTTCTATCAGTGCAAGACGGCTCAATCGTCTCAGGTCTGTTAGATCTTTCATTTCAGTTGTTTTTAGAAGCTGATATAAGAGGCTTTTATTGTGTGGCTTATATGCAATACTTTATAAGATCCATTTTTGTCTATACGTGTTCTAACCTATCTGTATGTATTACAGTGGGTATGCTGATCGCATTTGTGAATTAATGGCTGTATCAAGGGACTTAAGTTTGGTGGATGAGAAATCTTACCTTCAAAGGAAGGCTAGTAGAAATTGCTTAAGTGAAGCTAACTACATTGAATTTGATGGTGTCAAGGTAAAGTCAAATCTGCTCAACAATCTGTCATCCTTGAATTCATGTTGTGTTTGTCATGTTTTATTAGTGATGGTGCACCCAAATTCAGGTTGTGACCCCCACCGGTAATGTCTTGGTGGATGATCTGACTCTTAGGGTTGAATCAGGATCAAATCTTTTGATTACAGGTATCTGAACCCTCCCTTTAAATATTGGCCTTTCTTTCTAGGGAGATGCTACCAACATGTACATTCTTTTGAACACATTCTCTAGTCTCTATTAGTGGTTGAAGTTTATTAAAAATCACAAATATTAGGGGTTCCTACTTTCCATTTAATTAGTCTCTATCTCTATATTGTAATTTTTCAATAAATTTCAACTAACAATGGAGTGTTCTAAAGTGTGTGTTGCTAGCACTCCCCTTTCTATTTTTATTTATTTTCTTGGGCTTAAGTTAGCATTGACTATTGATGTTATTTATTATCTATTTCTTTGTTGGAAGAGTCGTTGTTAAACTGTGATTTGTGATGGTTGATTGTTTGACCTGTTATTAATGCTTCTTTGGCTGAAGGTCCAAATGGCAGTGGTAAAAGCTCTCTTTTCCGGGTTCTAGGTGGCCTTTGGCCATTGATATCTGGACATATTGTGAAACCTGGAATTGGCTCTGATCTTAATAAGGAGATTTTCTATGTTCCCCAAAGGCCATACACTGCTGTAGGAACACTTCGAGATCAGCTGATTTACCCTCTTACGGCAGATCAAGAGGTTAAACCACTCACAGATCGGGGGATGGTGGAGCTGTTAAAAAATGTAAAGTTCATATCTAATCCCATGTTTTTCTCAATTTTACACATTAGTAGCAGTTGATTGATGATTTTGTAGATATTATTGTTTATGGAACTTCCGTGTGTATGTACCCAAGGTTGACCTTGAATACCTGTTGGATCGTTACCCTCCTGAAAAGGAGGTAAACTGGGGTGAGGAACTTTCATTGGGTGAGCAACAGAGATTGGGCATGGCAAGACTTTTCTACCATAAGCCTAAATTTGCAATTCTAGATGAGTGCACAAGTGCTGTGACTACTGATATGGAAGAACGGTTTTGTGCTAAAGTTAGGGCAATGGGAACATCATGCATTACCATATCACATCGTCCAGCTTTGGTTGCATTTCATGATGTGGTTTTATCCTTAGATGGTGAAGGAGGATGGAGTGTACACTATAAGAGGTTGGAACTTTAGTGTGCATTTTATTATTGTTCTACTTTGGAGTTCTGTTATTGTGAGATTAAGATTTAAACTACAGGGAGGGCTCTCCTACCGAAATGGAGATTGATACGACGAAGGGATCAGAAACAAAACGACAGAGTGATGCAAAGGCAGTACAACGTGCATTTTCCATGAGCAAAAAGGTTTAGATATTTCCTGATTTGGTTCTTGTTGCCTTCATTGTTCTTGTTTTACATTGATTGTAAAGATTTTGACAACTTTTTCTCCAGGACTCTGCATTCTCAAATCCAAAGGCACAGTCGTATTTTTCAGAGGTGATATCTTCATCTCCTTCTATGAGTCATACAGTTTCACCTTCTGTTGTTCCCCAACTCTGTGGTAATACAAGGGTATTGCCTTTGAGAGTAGCTGCCATGTGCAAAGTATTGGTGAGTACCTTCTGTAAATATGCTCTTGTAAGGCTTTTGCTCCTTTGTGGGTGTAGTAGTGTGCTGTATATTTCATAACTTCCGTCACTGTGATCTATTCTGAATGCCTCTAGACTGTTTGAATGAAGAATTTTAAAATTTCAAGGAATCTGAAATTGTAGAAATTTAAATTGCTTTGATCTAAATCTCCTACATTTTAAAATGTTTTGTTTGGATAAATCAATTCAAACTTCTTACATTTCAAATTCTTAGTTTAGATAGGGTAGTTTCCACTATATCCAAAATATATATATATATATAT
>Ga0123340_1005584_pt1 | contig 11967 bp, 9 predicted proteins | sample SirMexnodulemix_FD_89961 | JGI IMG/M metagenome (GOLD analysis project Ga0123340, IMG submission 89961) | Root nodule microbial communities of legume samples collected from Mexico - Siratro Mexico nodule mix | ecosystem: Host-associated > Plants > Roots > Nodule | place: Mexico: Nepantla... | reverse complement strand
CATACAACGTCTCCAACAGTCAAATAGCCAAACAAATGTGTTGGTGTCTTCTGAGGATAGTAGCCCACACCCTAAAAGAATGGATTGGCCGTGATGATTGACCCCAACAAAAGGTGCGAAAGGCATGTCTTACTTGTTATTTAGGTATTCGTATCAAATGATACAACATCCCCTAACAGAAAAACCCAAAACAACACACACATCAAAAACATTGAACGACACTAAATGCTTCCTGATGCAGAAGCTTTTGTTCTCAACAAACCATCTGCTAACCAACTCAAGCAACAACGCACTGCAAATCTTGAGTGGCTCTTCCATCAAGAGCATCCAGCGAAATGGGGTCCTTTCCAATTGTTGTTTCTCCAGGGCACCCATTGTCTTGTTTACTAGTATAACAGTATGGGTGTCAACCCTATGCCTGAGTCTAATCCTAATCTGGAAGTTCTGTATAAAACAATGGTGTTACCATCATCACACGTCAAACATATTCATAAAAAAACCACGATGCAAAGTAACTTACATTAGATTCAACATTTGTGTTCATAACAGCTTTTCCCTTTGCAGCCAGTAAATAACACTCAATAACCTAAGCAAAACATCCAATTCATTAAAAACAGTTCTAACTCTGCATTAATCAGTGGTTACCCCTTTCTTTAATGAGGGGGCACCTAGTGCAAGTGTTGGCGACTAAACACAAATTTGTTCATCACTCGCCAAAACTTGTACTTAGGTGTCCACTCGTTAAAGTAGGGGTAACCAATCAATGACAATTTGTCAGCTCACAACCACTTATTATCCATTATTTATTCAGAGCACACCTTAGTCAACAAACCTCAGTCAGCACACAACACCATACACACAAGAAACATACACATTCAAACATCACGAAGAACCAATAAAAACACTTTTTTTCCACCAACAACCAACAACGTAACTGTAAAACGACCATTAAATGTTCAATTTTCAAACACCAAATTAGCATGTGTGCATTAATAATGGTTCTAACGCTTCATTAATAAGCGGTTACTCATTCCTTTACGAGGGGACACCATAGTGCAAGCTTTGGCGACTCAACACACATCTGATCCTCAGGCGCCATAACATGAACTAAGGTGTCCCCTCGTCAATACATGGGTAACAAATGATGTTCTGTAAACTCAACCACTTAGTTTTATAGAACATCTGTGATTACCCATGTATTGACGAGGGGACACCTTAGTTCATGTTATGGCGACTCAACTCAAACGTCTTCATCAGTTGCCAAAACAAACAAATTCAACCAATACAAACCTAAAAAACCTACAAAAACATTATTTTCTCCACCAAGAACCAAGAACAATCATTAAATGACATAAAAGAACAAATTTTACTTCAAAACCAACAGAAATCAAACCCTAAATAGAAAAACCTTTTCAGATCCAGAACAGAATAGTGAAACGACCAAAAAGACTTCCTTTTCCATCAAAAATCGCATAAAAACCAAAACTTTACACACAAATCATTCAACAAACAAAAAAACATCCTTTTGCATGAGCAATCACTTAAAAGAGCAACCTTTACACGCTTTTCAAACAAAAATGAAATAAAAAATGAACTTTTTGCTTAGACGAAGAATGCAGAGAGCGACCTAAGCGCAGAGAGCGGCCTAAACCTCCACTGAACGAGACAATGAGAGTGCAGAGAGCGAGAGTGGAGAGAGTGAAAGTGTAGAGAGCGAGAGTGAGATGAAGAGACTACGAGAGTTGGAGGGTGAGAAACTGAGAGAGTGGGAGACTGAGAGAGCGGGAAACTGAAAGGAGGCTTTTGGGATTTTGAAACTTTCCACGCTAGCTTAAAAAATATTATTTTTCACCACATCAGCGGTGTCAACTAGGAGTATGCCACGTGTAAGTGTCAACCTAACATTACTCTTTTCGACGATGGACAATGTGACAGTTAAGGATGGTGGTTCACTTCAAATTGAGCCGCATTATACTGCATCGTAGTAACATGTTGACATAGAGGAAGTGTCTACCTTGAAGGCTCAAATCTATGTGTTGGATGGTGATTTTGGAAACCAAAGTGTTGTATTTGTACATGTTCCGTCTTAACCTTGAAATTTTGGTTTAGTATAAGATTGACAATAAACGCTTACTATATTTTCTTTAAATGTATCGTATGATGTTTTTCTCCTTTTGCTTCTCTTGTTTTTCTCTTTTCACTTTTTCTTGTTTTTCTTTTTTTTCAACTTGAACTTGTTCCTCTATGAGTAGATTTTTAGAAACTAGCCGTTGGGATTTTTGAATAGAGCAATCTTGACTTTCTGATGTATAGAGCTCAAACTGGAAATATTTCACTAATTTTCATACCGCATTAAACTTTATTAATTTTGTATCGGACATAATTTAAAATAAGATACTCATCAATAGTTTGAATAATTTCCATTATGAACAGATTTTAACATTAAAGCACATCATGATATAAAATCAATTAATCATATCTAAATACTCCATAATAATTTGAATAATTTCCATTATGAACAAATTTGAACGTTAAAGCACAATATGATATAAAATCAATTAATCACATTTAAATGCTCTCTAATAATTTGAATAATTTCTATTATGAACAAATTTGAACGTTAAAGCACATCATGATATTAAATCAAATCAATAACATAGAGTAAGTAGTAAGAAAACTTATCTCTTCATGGACCATGAGTTTGCTACTCTTTAATAAAGAAGTAACTGAACAAAGTACATAAATTCAAATATAAATGTATACTTGAGTTTTGTTATCATCAAAACTTTATCAGGTGATTTGATAATCTAAAGAGACTTTGGACCGTCTAATATTAAACAATCTCCTCCTTTTTTATGATGACAAAACTAAATCTCAAGAACAAATAATTGCAAAAGATATCAAGAGATTAAACAGCGGAATATTTTATTTGATGAAAAACAAACAAATGCACAACTTCATAAAAACAAATCCAATAGTATTCAAAGTATTTGCAAAAACAGATTTAATCATTTTTCTTAATTATTTGCCATACTTTCTCTTTCTCCCCCTTTCTGTCATAAAAAAAAGGGGTTCATTTAAAAAAATCATCATTGTTGCAGGGAGGTGCTTATAATGGATTCTAAGTGCTCATGTGTTTGGGATAGAAAATTTTGGACAATAGGGATGACTTCAAACTATACCTCAGTAACCTTGATCTTTAACACATAAATCTTATGGTTCTTGTACATACTCATCTCAACAACTATTGGAATGATCTCACTTAAATTTGGGTATGGTTAAATCATTAACAGGTGAGGGAACAAAATTCTTTCATATTTTGGGGAGCTCATCTGATTTGAATCTTTGGCTTGAATAACACAACAACTTGGGTGAGAAAGGCAAACCAATTGAAATTTTCTAGGTGTATAAATTTGGTAAAGGGGAAATGCAGCTCAAACTCTTAAAATTAAAAAATGTATAGCATGAATTAATTAAGAAAAGAAAACAAATTTTCACCAGACTTTGAAACATAATTATTATTTTTTTAAAATATAATTTTATAAATGCATCAAGAAAATATGATTTAAAAGAATTATGCATCAAAAGTAACAAATATAAATGCAAATGAAAATGTTTGATGCAATGAGCTTAAGCCAATTGATATTTTCCATCATTCAATTGAGCTCATACCCAAAAGTTCTCTTAAATATTTAAATCGATCTTCAACAAGGAGTTTTATAAAAATATTTGCTAATTGTTCATCAGTTGAGACAAATTGCAAATCAATGGTACTCTTTTGAACATGATCTCTTATAAAATGATGTTTAATTTCAATGTGCTAAAAACACATGTTTTATAAATAAAACAAATTTGAAGAAACAAAAATAATGCAAATCAAATTTAAAACTATGAAAAACAAACATGGCACCTTACATATCATCAAATACATGTAAACATTATTAGACCGTCTAATGTGTAAAATATATAGAGTAAACAAATGCAAGCAAAAAGAAATACTTATCTTGTAGACAGGACAAACCGTCTAATCTTAGATGAACCTTTGTTAGTAAAATGTGAATATCTCATCCTTATTTGACCAATTCCAACAAATCTCATTCATCTTTTTCTCTTGCCTCTCAATTCTGGGAATGTAGACTTTCTTACCTTTATGAATAGTGAGCATCCATTTTTCCCAATTCCAATATTTGAGTCTTCTTGTATGGATTTAATATATCTGCAAGAGGAATAATTTTCTCTTTTGGTACCCACATTGTTTTGGGTCCTTTCATGTTAGTTTTACTCCAAGATTTATCCTTGAAGTTCTTGCAGAAATAGGATGTACAATGGAAGAACTAGATGATGTATTATTTTGATCACAACCTATTCCTTTCTTATCATGAGACTTCCTAGAACTTTTTATCAACATGTTTAGAGATTTTTCATTTGTATTTGAATGAGATAAAAATTTTCAGTTATAATATCATCAATGTTTGTCTCATTTGATTCAATGGGTCGTTTTCCTAATTTTTCTCTAACTAACACAACTGAACTGCAAGGTCCCTTTTAAAGTTCCTATTTTCATTGCACAATCTTTCTTTTTGTTGGAGAAGCTCTGTGTTTTTAGAGAAATATCATTTAGACTAGCTTTCTCTTATTGCATTAAAACAATTTCTTTGCAAGCATTTTTATAATTTCTTTTCATGGTTTTATATGCAAATGCAGTCATACCATTATTAAATATTACTTCTTGATAAGCTAAACGTAAACTATCAATATTAGTCATGAGACCTATGTTTACCTCCTCTTCAGAATTAGAACTGGACGAATCTAAATCCTTTCAGGTTAACAAAACTTTTTTTCTTTTTGGAGAATTTCTTCTTTTCTTTCTCCTCTTTTTCTTCAACCTAATCAGGACATTCTAATTTGAAGTGTCCTGGCTTCTTGCAACCATAACAGATTATCCTTTCATCTTGCTCCTTGCCATCTTTAGTCCTGAACCTTCTTTCCTTTTTCTTGCTTGGTTTCTTCGTCAACAACCTTTTGATCTTGTTGGTGAGGATGGAGATCTCATCATCAGACTCTATATCATCTGATGAATTGTTTATATCTTCAGAAACTTTGGGTGGTACCTTTTTCTTTACATTTTTCTGAGATGATTTCAAAGCCAAAACTTTCCCTTTTGTTGAACCTGCATCATTTTGTATGACCCGCTCATATATAGTAAGAATACCTACCAATTCTTCCAAGGGCATGGCCTCAAGATCTTTAGAAGTTTTGAGAGCAGTTTCTTGAGCTCTCCATTTAGCAGGTAAAATTTTGAGAATTTTATCTTTGATTTCATATTGACTAACAATTGAACCCTATGATCTTAGACTATTTGTAAACAAGCAACCATAGATTGTATAGATTCATGATCCTCTATAGCAAACATTTCATATTGACGTTTAAGCATAGTCAATTTATTTCTTTTTACCTCTTTTGAACCTTCATATGTGAAAGCAAGTGTATTCCACATCTCCTTAGCGCTGACCATGGCATGCACATTTGACATTTCATCCTCGGATAAAGCACACATTATAATGTGCCTAGCTTCAGCATTATTTTGACAGATGCACTTTTTCTCCATCGTCATAGATTCAAAACGAAGCAATTATCATGATTTATCAATCGATGTAGGTATGCCATTTTTTTATAATATTAATTAACTCCATACTGTTATATTGGATGAAGTCAATCATTCTCATCTTCCAAAGCTCATAATTTTGGCTCTTGAACAAGGGTGGTCAACTCACGTGTAGTCCGTCTCCTTGCATTGAGTTCCTGTAGGATCATGCCTCAAGTCCTGTGAAGAACTAACCCCTGAGGTTAGCTCTGATACCAACTGTAGGAACAATTGACTCCAGAAAGAGGGTTGAATGGAGTCTAAACTCAATTCGCTATAAATAGAAACCACCAATCAAGGTAAAAATATATAAGCACAGATATAGCAGTTTTATACTGATTCACCCTAATCTCTTGGGCTACGTCTAGTTTTCCCTTAAACAAACTGAGAGGTTCCACTATTTAGCAAATAGTTACAATGAGTACACAAACTTCTCCAGGTTACAACGAGTACACAAACCTCTCCAGGTTACAATGAGTACACAAACCTCTCCAGGTTATCACAGGTATACAAACCTCTCTAGGTTATCATGAGTATACAAACCTCTCCAGGTTATACTGGTTCCAATCTCCCCCCGAGATCAAGAGCACTCAAGAATTAAAGAAACACTCTCAAAAGAGAGAACAATGAAAGCTCACAAGGGTTTACTTCACAAAGGTGAAGAATTACACAATGGTTTCACACAACCCAAAACTCTATATGCTCTCTATAGTAGATTGACAATAAACGCTCAGTATATTTTCTTCAAATGTATTGTATGATGTTTTTCTCTTTTCACTTCTCCTTATTTTTTTTTTCAACTTGAACTTGCTCCTCTATGTGTAGCTTTTTAGAAACTAGCCGTTAGGATGCTTGAATAGAGCACTATTGACTTTTTGATGTATGGAGCTCAAACTGGAAATATTTCTCTAATTTTCATATTGCAATAAACTTGATTAATTCTGTATCGGACATAATTTAAAATAAGATAAAGAAATTATATTTGAGATACTCATCAATAGTTTGAATAATTTCCATTATGAACAGATTTTAACATTAAAGCACATTATGATATAAAATCAATTAATCACATCTAAATACTCTATAATAATTTAAATAATTTTCATTATGAACAAATTTGAACGTTAAAGCACAATGATATAAAATCAATTAATCAAATTTAAATGCTCCATAATAATTTGAATAATTTTCATTATGAACAAATTTGAACGTTACATTATGATATAAAATCAATTTAAATTAAATCAATAACATTGTAAGTAGTAAGAAAACTTATCTCTGCTCTTTGATAAAGAAGTAACTGAACAAAGTATATAAATCATCAAATATAAATGTATACTTGAGCTTTGTTATTTGATAATCTAAAGGAACTTTGGACAGTCTAATATTCAACAGGAAAAACCAAATATTTCTTTTTAGTCATAATTGAATTTAATTCAAAATTTTTTCAGTTCAGCAATTTCGAAAGTCTAATTTCAGATCAAAAATAGTTTTTGGAATTGTCTGTTCTCAAAGTGTCTTTTTACATCACAATTAAATTAAATTCAAATCTTTTTTTCAATTCAATAAATTGTCCATATTTTAAGAAGGGACAATTCTCAAAATTAATTCTAGATCCAAAATAGTTTTTTAAATTATTTATCTTGAAATTTTTTTTATACCTGTTTTTTAAATGAATAATTTCAAAAATTATTTCCATCGAAATTGACTTTCGAAATTATTTATTCCGAATTTTTTTTGTTTTTTAATTAAGAATGATCTTTTTAAACGATACAATCATTTAAAAGAAAAAAAAGCAGCCATGTATTTTGAATTAGGTGACAATCCAAAAGTAAAGAAAAAATAGAAAACATAAGTGGAGGCAGTACCTTAAATTTTTTGACTTAAGGTTATTTTCGTCTTGTCGCGTTTGCTATAGAGAGGTGACGAATTCTTCCTCTACCCCAGTACTCTCGTCTTGCACCTTCACAGTTTAGCAGAAAATACAAATATGCCCTTAAATGATAAATGGTAAAAGACCAAAATACCCTCTACCTCCATTTATCTCCTAAACCTACCTTTATTTATCTCCTAAACCACTCTTATCCGCTTCATTTTCCCTTTGCTTGCATCTGATTCACTACTTTACTGTAGTATCTGGTTCAGTCATTATATCTATTTTTCACCTTCACCATCAACAAAAGTTATCTGTGCCTGTGGGTGAGAGTCTACAACGTTCACATCGCAGATCTGGGAGGAGAAGCTGCGTATTTGCTTCAATCTGAATTAAAGCTTTAAACAAGTGAAAAGTAAAAAAAAATATGTTTATTAGCAATTTGTGAGTGATATTAATGATTAAGGTAGTTAATTTGATGATTGGGTTGCCGTCGACGGTGAATCTACATCAGAGAAGATGAACTTTATATGAACCGGATGCTCCGCGTTCGGTTTACATTTTGAAAAAAAACCAAAAATGTAAACCGGATGGAAGGTCATCCGATTTATATTTACAAATAAAAATGTGAATTGGATGACCCTCATCTGATTTATAATTTTTTTTCCAAGATGTAAATCGGATAGGATAACATTTGATTTATATTTTCATTTGGAAATGTGAAAAAAATTATAAACACGATGAAGGACATCCATTCAATATTTTTTTTTTAAAAAAAATAAAAAGTTCTTTTCGTCATTTTTGCGAGGATAATTTTAACATTTTCAAAATTTATAAAAGCGGAGGACGAATGTATTGGAGTACAAAAAGAATCCGTCTGCAGGAAGAATGCGTCATTTACCCAACCGGATTTAAACTTTTTGAGCCACTTCAATTCGTTTGGGCACCCCTTTGTAGAGGGTACTAGAGAAAGGGGCAAACGCTGACACAAAAGTCATGGGTACGTTTACGAAATTGTGACATGTTTGTTTATTGATGTTGTTCGACACTGACGGTGTAAAGTAAACCCAAATCATCGAACATGGCCGTGCCAAGAGATATCATTAAGAGGCTGAGTAAAACGGTTGGTGCAGTTCTACTACGCCCTCCAACAAGACCGTCTCATTCACACTTCTCCCTTTTTTATAACCATTCTCTCCCTCCATCCAAACCCCACCTTTCTTCCTTTTCCTCTACTTTCCTTCGATCCTTCTCTCACCATTTTCCAGGTTCTTTCTCTCTCTTCCTTCATCAAAAAATAAATCTTTATTTGCGTATTAATGATGGGTTGGTTTCAGTGGAGTAGCTGATTTTGAAACTTCGGAGGAATACTTAGATAATTTTTAATTGTTTTGAATTTAGAATGGTTAATTTTGTTTAGCTATAATCTTTTGTGCTTTCTATTGCCTGCCTGGAGTTTAATGCTAATAATTTCAATAGCCTTATGTGGAATAGGAGTTCGTTTTATATGGCTTCTATTAGGAGTTCCAGGTCGAATGAGAAACTTAATGTGACATTTAAGGCTTGAGGCCCTCCGATATAATGTATTAGTTTTCTAAGTTAAACTTTGCTCTTGTGCTTGAGTCATAAGCATTTGTAGTACCATTGGCTGTTGGGTCATGGAAAGGGCTATCATTGGGCCACGGGCTGTGGATTAAGGTGCAATGTAGTGAAGATGTCAATGTAAGAGTCCTCCATTTAGTATATTGAGAATCTTAATGTGATTCATTTGGAATGCTCTGGTTTAGAGTCCCCTAATGACTTTGATCTAGAACATTTTGAACCCCAGAGTAGGACAGGTGAAATTGTTCCTACTTTCACAAATTCGAACAATGAGGAATGAAAAAAATTGGTGGATGATGGTGAGACTCCCACCTTGTAGCAAGTCATGTATGCAATGAATAAGCTGCGACAATAGAACAACGAAAACAAAGGGTTGGAGGCAGTTCAACAAGCATAAGATGTACTCCTCAAAGAAGCAAATGAGTCCCACCTCCATGTAGAAGAAGCTCTGAGGGCCCATGAACAACTTCAAAGCAAAAGTTAGGAATTGCAACAAGCTCTCAAAACCCAGATTTCACACTGGAGGAGGTTGGAGTTTGAAATGACTCCGAACCAACAACAATTTTAGCCTTTTACCCAAGAAATAGTAATTGAACCAATCCCACCCACCCCACCACATGGTTTGAAGCAACAAGAAATCTAGAGGCATTTCGTGCTCAAATGTTGATATCTAAAGGCATTGGGTTGTGGGACGTTGTGTGATGCAATGTTTGTTGGCACATTACCTGCATTGGATTGGTTTAGTGGCCTGCCTAACATTTCAATCTCTTACTTTGAAGATTTTTCGTATTAGTTCATGGTTTGGTTTGCCGCAAATAAGGTCAAGCCCCCTAAGACAGGAGAATTGTTCAACGTGAAGTAGCAACAAGGTATGGCATAATTTTGTATAGCATCACTATCATAGTCCCACAAACCAACAAAGAAATGTTTGTAGATGTCTTTTGGAAGGGACTCCAAACAAATCCATTTAGTGAATCCCCTGTCTAGTGAAAGACAGACACCATGACAAAAGTCTGCTTTTGACCCACTTCCCATACATATTGAGGCAGAAGAAGTCATGACTCGTAAAAATGTCGAGGAATGACACAAAGGTACCCAATCTGACAAAATTTCTTCTTGAGGCCATAAAAAATAATGTGACAACCGAAAGATAGATTCTTCTCACTATAAGTCGTATGATTGACAATACTAGTCGTACAATAGGTGACGACTGATGTTGGAGTCAGCCCACTCTCCTTAACATGTCAAAGAGGGAAATTTTGTTGATACGACAAAGTTGATGCATTTCCCAACGAAAAGAAACAAATAACTTGACTCCGAACACAAGGAGTGGTGTGAGTTCCACAAAACTTACAACCATGGCATAGCAAATTTTTTTGTCGTAATTTGATTATTCGAAGACTCATCAAAGGGTTGCCTATACCACTACAAAAAAACAGTACAATGAAAGTTCTCACTTTCTTCATAGAGGTATACCAAAAGTGTTCCTTAATATCACCATCATTGCCCAAGGATACAAAGCATCATGCTTCATTATCAGAAGCACGATAAACTCAACTCAAGAACCAACAAAACGCCAAAGACAAACACACAAGAAACATGAAGACACCTCCCTACAAATGTATTGACAACAATTACAACAATAATGAGAGCAAACAAATTGAAAGAAAGATCCTGGTTGTACCTAGGATCTTGGAGACGAAATAGGGAAATGTCTGGCAAAGTAAAGAACGATAAAAAAAGAAGCCAGGAAGTAGCTGATTCCCTTTTGTAGAAGTGAAGCATTTTGTCTTTTCAAAAAGTTCATCCTTGTATTGCTTCATGCCCCTTAAACCTTTTGCTCTAGAACTATTCTCCCACCATTTCACTTCCTCAGGGAATATCCTACCAGGTTAGTCGCCTATCCAATTTATTCCTTTACGCATACCTTTACAAACTAAAACCATAACCATGCTAACTCCACAACCTAAAAAATTGGTTAAAGCAATAATGGTCCCAACATAGACTTTGAACTAGAAGTCAAATACAAATTTACTACTCGTAATTATATGTCATATTTTGGCACTATTTTACTCTGTGGGACTAGGGTATTTTGTCAATACCCCCTTAAGCTTTGATACCATATTACAAATTGTTTTAGGTTTAACTCAGCCCTATATATTATATTTTGACACTATCTCTAATTGATGTAGGCTTGGTTTTTTTCCCAATAGCTCCAGAGAATTTTCTATTCCACTGTTTCCTCTCAAGTAAAATATTTTCTCTTTGACATTTACTAGATAGTCATTAGATAGTCATCAATTAAGGAAGTAGTAAAGACGCCATTGTTACAATTAGTTTTTTGCATTGTTGATTGCTCTGTTTTGTTTTCCAAAATCTGATGTCTTTATTAGATGTATTGTTTTTCTCTCTAGTGCATTGATATATTCTCCTACCAAAAGAGGCTATGTGAAGTTATAGTTCTCATTTTTAAGAGTCTCGATAGATTCAAGTATGTGGAATTTGCAGAAGAGACAAGTGATGAAGGTGCTACCACTGACGGATGGGAAGAGGAAGATGAGACTGAACCTAAGGTACTGTGTATTCAACTCTTAGGGTTTCAATCTGTGTTTTCAAAACTAAACTGGTCAAGAAACTGATTAAGGTTCAATGGTTCAACTGTGGTCAAATATGTATTAATGAAATTATTATAGTAATTGAATAATACATTAACATTAAAAAAAAAGTCTCAATTCTAAAACTAAAATTTTAGGTTCTTAACATTTAAAATACATATAAAAATTATGTTATCATGCTTAAATTAAAATTTGAACAACATTCGTTGATATTTATTATTAATAATAAGTAT
>Ga0123340_1005583_pt1 | contig 11968 bp, 7 predicted proteins | sample SirMexnodulemix_FD_89961 | JGI IMG/M metagenome (GOLD analysis project Ga0123340, IMG submission 89961) | Root nodule microbial communities of legume samples collected from Mexico - Siratro Mexico nodule mix | ecosystem: Host-associated > Plants > Roots > Nodule | place: Mexico: Nepantla... | reverse complement strand
GTTATATTTTTTATTTATAAATTATTTTATTTAATTAATAAAAGATTCAAACTTTATTTCATTCAAACTACTTATATTTCAATTTTACAAATTTTAAAAAAATTATACCACGCATATGTTTTCTTCTTGTAAGCTAAATGAACCTTCCATTTTCGGTCTCTATTTCTTGACCTCTCATTTTCTGTTGGACAACTAAGAAGAGAATTTTATCTTATATTCTCCTTTTATCTACCAAACAAATAATGTTTGTAAGAAAACTACTTAATCAATTGTATTTTAACAGTATACTAGCATAATTAATCACATAATTAATAAGATAGATTATGTCTTAACAGGAGAAGAAAGGAAAGGCTAAGTGTAAAGAAATATCTTTATAAGCAATTAATAGACACTAAAAACCATGTTGAATAAAATAAGATAAAAAACATATAATAATGCTTTCTTATGTTCCTTTATAAATGGCAGCATTATACCTAAACAGTACACGTGTGTCTCGTAAAACGATAAACTATATCAATTCAGCTATTAAATTAAAAAGATTTCATAAAATATATTATTATATCATTAACTTTGTTATATAATATTGACTTTAAAAGTTTACACTACCAAACAACGAAAAATCACTTATGACTAATTAAGTGTCACACTAAAGTAACTATTAAGCAAGTTAATAACTTTAAACTGTATGAGAATTCGTAATTGAATGTGAGCATAAATTTTCACATTGACAATCGTATTCAACTATTCTTTTATATAATTTAGAAATTAAATAATGTTATTATATTATTTATAGTCAAAATTGGTACATATTGCTACTGTCTTTTAAAAAATAAGCAATTTTTTTATAAACTAGGTGTAATCGAACATGCTGCTAGTGTAGTGGTTTAGAAGAATATATAATTTTGAAATATCTTAGTATAGATGATGAGATAATGGTAAGTGATTATAATAAACTATTGAGAAATGTAAATGACGTATATATATTGAAAGTCCACAAACAGAGACGTTGATGAAGAGCATGAAAGCAGAAGAAAACAATAATATTACGATTATCTTATCGAGCAATCGCTTTCGTGAGTAAACACTAGGGCTCATGGCACCTCCATCATTTTCATGGCCGGTATAAGAATAGGATGCATAGTGGATAGAGAGGGTGGTGTGTCCAGATTCAGGCGAACTCGCACTTTTACCCCCACACTCCCTTCTTAGTACCTATCTTTTTCCAAAACTATTATTTTTGCCTCCCTACCAAAACCATAGTTTTGTCTTCACCAAAATTATAATAAAAAAGATATGGTTTGATTACATGACGAAAAGAATGAAGAAGGAAACTGATTGGGTAGAAGGGTATCTAATTCCTACATCTCATCATTCACATAAGGACAAAACCTCATCTTATAGTACCTCCAATTCCTTAATATAAGCCTCAATCCTCGAGGCACCAAGAGAAAACTCAGGAGAATATATAGAGTCCCCCACTCCCCCTTAAACGAAATAACAAACATGGTGCTGATGGATTTCGAATGGTTGTTTCCAATTCCAACTGCTCCTTCTGCTTCAGCAATGTTTACCTTGCTGGCTTTGATAGGAGGGTTGTTGGTGTATCTCTATGCACCTTATTGGGGTGTAAGGAAGGTTCCAGGTCCACCATCTTTGCCTCTTGTAGGACACCTTCCCTTGCTGGCCAAATATGGTCCTGATGTCTTCTCAGTCCTTGCCAAACAATATGGTCCAATTTACAGGTTAGCTTATATATTATGATTAGTGCAACATTTATGTATACACAATACATAGTATAATTATTACTTGATTCATTATTTGTTACAATACATAAATTGAATTGGTATAAGGAAATGGATGTTATGTGTGTGGATTGAAATGTCTGAACTCAAACTTTGGGAGATAAATTTGAGTTGAGAAGGGTGGTTGTGTTGCGTGTGGGCAAGAAGTAGATATAAAATGTAAAAAAAGTGATTATTGTATGATCCAATTGTCCTACGTGTTGTGGTTTATTCAGATGCTCGCTTGCTTCCATACACAAAACTGAAAAAGGGCCCAGTGCAAGCGTGGTATGCTTTGGTGTCTTTCTCAACTCCAGCCACCAATAATACCTAATATTATAATTCTTTATTAAACTTTATTTTTATTTTTATCATTTACTTTTACTTTTGAGAAATGATATATTAATACTCATTTTTTTAATCAGCACCTATCATCTCTCTTTATTTTTCTCTTCCTATTATAGTACCTAATAAAAGTCTATATTTTTCTCTTTCTAGATGCTATTTAATTGTCAGCATTTTGGATGAAAAAAAGAAAAAACAAATAAACACTGTCTAATGGGGGAATTAAATTTCCATCATTTAAGTCACTATAATGTATACTTCTTTTTATTTCACTTTAGGAGAAATTTCATATAGTCTGGTATTCGTTGCACTCATCACATGTTTATCTTTTATTTCCCTTTTCATATTATAACTTGTCACTCTTTTTTTCCTATGCCTCTTCTTTTCCCATTCCAATTCCTCACAAAATGAGATGAATGAATTATTATTCGTTTGAAACATTTTTTACTATTTTTTTAAATTGAAAATTTTGATGATGTATTACATAAGAATTTGTTGCCACTATTATGATAATGACCAATATCTACTTAAATAGAAAGATTTGTTTAGATTTTTAACTTGTCTATAAAAACTATTTTTAGTTTATTAAGAAACTCATTTTACGTTTTCTTTATATTTCAGATAAAGATGTTTATGAATCAGTATTAATATAATTTTTATTAACTTCGATTTTAATAATTTAAAAAAAAAGATCATACGATATGAAAACTAATTGGAACTATTAATGTTCAATTGTTCAAGATCAAGTATCTAGCTATGTAATAATTTATTTAGTTTTAGATGACTAGGTAGAAATATGAGATAGAAAAAAAAAACAAACATAAAATGAAAGTGAAAGATGTAAGAGTAATGAAATAGAAAATAAAAATGTAATTAGAAAGAAAATGGAAGTAAATATGGGATGAAAGATAAAATAAAAGCTTAGAATGAGAAACAAGACTAAAACTCATTCAGAAATGTGTGTACGTTGTGTTGGTTTTTTTGAAGGTCATAAAATGTTATTTATTTAGAAAGGAAAGAGTTTAGGACATTTGTTTTGTGGAATCAATTGAAAAAAATAAAGTATGTACCCACACATAAAACAATTTTAGAGTGTTACATGTAATTATAGATCACATGTATTAATAAATTTATTAATTTTTTAATAATTACTTTAAATATTATATTAAAGATCATCTTGACATATTAAATAGTGTCGAAGGTAACTTTATATTAAACTCTAGTCTATTTTCATAACAAATAGGATTTACTCATTTGTAACGTATCATTCAATAGGTCACACCCGATTATTAAATAACCATGTGTTTTATTAATCATATATCCTGAAAGATTATTATTGGTCTTGAACTAGAAAATATGTTGGGCTCCTTAATGACTACCGTTGAACAAATAATTTCAGAATAGAATTATTTACTAAGTCAATTTATCATCTTTTCCAAAAAAAAAAAAAAAAGAATATTCTTTTATCATAAATTTAGATTTGTTGTGTTGTTAATATAAAATGTTATTAATATATCACTTGATTTTTTTTTCTTTACAACCAATAAAGGTCAAATTTTAGTGGGTATATGACTTGATGTTAACCAGAATAAAATTGTTTAATAGATTGCGCCAAAAGAATGCGGTTTATATTAGCATTACATTAAAATAAATTAATATAATTAAGTCCTTAAATATAGTTGGTCTACAGTTAAGTGTCAATTTTATTAGACAAGTTTCAAATAACATAATTAACAAGATATTTGACTGGAGGATTTCTTTTTTCTAATTTAGTGATAGTGAAAAAAAAGTATATTAAGTTTTTCTTTCATATAAATTACTTTCTGCCATGAATGACAATTCTTTTTTTCATGTTAGTTCAACATACTTTTTATTCTGTATTTAAAACCTTTTCTATTTATAAAGCCTATAAAATATCGACAAAAAATCATCATTAGTACGACTTACAATATAAACTAATAAAAAAGTATTGTGGGTACAAATTTTAAAATAATTATTATAAAAAATAGATTACTTATAAAAATTGTTCAAACCATCACTGCATACATTATTACTAGTTATAAAATGAGATCGGTTTTGTGTACGCTAGAAATGAAGTAAAATTTGTTTAAAAATGTAAACTATTTAAAAAATAAAAAAATTATAATAATTAAATTAAAAAAATGAAACACGACTTCTTTAAAATCCCTTTTATAAAAAAAAACAGCAATGTAGATATTCATATTTAAGACATTCTTTTCTATAAAAATAAAGCATATGTATTTAGTTATTCTGAAAAGACATCAGAATTTAATAGTATTGCATCTCATGAGGTGTAACCATAATCTATGAAGTAATTATTGGCACAGTAGCATTCACCACCATCTTAACACACTCAACAAATACTGCTACATAGTTAGCATTGTGTGCTCTGCATGATTATCAGTCATATTTTCACACTTTTTTCTTTTCGATCCATTTTCATTCCTATTAAACATCGCGTAATTGATACTAAGTGATACTAAGTTTCATAGCTGCATTGTTTATTTATGTATTGTATGATTTTCCTGGTTACTGTTGTAAATGGTGTTCCTGTTATTTATTGGTGCAGATTCCATATGGGGAGACAGCCACTAATAATCATAGCAAATGCAGAGCTGTGCAAGGAAGCAGGAATTAAGAAATTCAAAGATATTTCAAACAGAAGTATTCCTTCACCAATTTCTGCTTCCCCTCTTCACCAAAAGGGCCTCTTCTTCAGCAGGTATTAAATATTTTCAACCATAGTAATGTTTTCCTGCAATTTTGTTTATATATACTGCTTTCTTTATTCACTCACTTTTTCTTATATTCATAAAAAATACAAATAAATTTTACAACACTGTATATTTTTCTATATCATGAAACGTTGTAGGTGCAGCTAGAATTTCTCTATATAATGTCATGTGTAAGATTAGAAAAAGTCTATTAAAAAAGCATTAAAGTGCACCTTTTGTGGGTTACACTTACACCAACAATTATGCCAAATGCTACGTTGACATGTAACACACGAATGGTGTTGCGCATAAAAAGAATGAAGCAGATTGTGAAATATAAAAAAGTCAAAATATTTTTATAACCTTTTTATGATATTATTATATATTTTTATTTTTTTGTACTATGTTGCTTAATTTATCTGTCTTCTAATTATATAAAAGAGTCGTGTAAATAAATATAATTTCTCAAAGAAACAAAGATTATATAGCTATGAAAATCTTAATTTTGTAAGCATGGCGGGAAATCTTAATCTTGATTTTTAATAAATGTTGAAGAAGAAAAAAACTTCAAACAAACAAAAATATGAAGGGCTCCATGGAAATACTGAAAGAAAGGTGCAAGGACCACATTCAAATGGGGTAAAATTGCATGGTTAATTATTTATTTGAATCACAAATTTTTGTGGTGATTGGTGTGAAGTAAAATTTAGATTTTGCATATTCCACAGAAGTGACCGACATGAAATTGAATGGTTGTGCGTAAAACTGTAGCAGTCATTCTTAAGAGTAGGGTTCTGTAGTGGTGCACTAAGCTGAGTATATTTTCTTTCTCTTTTGTAATCATTAACAATGAAATCATGGGTTGAAAGCTTAGTGCTTGTCAAAAACTATTGCAATGATATCCAAAATCTGAAGCGTCTTGGAACTTGGTGGTGCAGGGACTCACAATGGTCTACCATGCGAAACACTATACTATCGATCTACCAACCCTCACACTTATCTGGATTAGTGCCAATGATGCAGTCTTTCATAGAATCTGCCACCCAAAACCTTGACTCTCAAAAAGAAGACATTATATTTTCCACCTTGTCCCTCAGACTTGCAACTGATGTGATTGGGCAGGCCGCATTTGGTGTGAACTTTGGTCTTTCTAGACCCCATTCAGTTTCTGATTCCATCAAGAGTGTTGACAATGACCATGCAAGTTCTGGTAATGACAATGAAGTATCAGATTTCATCAACCAGCACATATACTCCACTACACAGCTTAAGATGGACTTGTCTGGTTCCTTATCCATTATATTGGGTCTGCTTTTGCCAATCCTTCAAGAGCCATTTAGGCAGATTCTCAAGAGAATTCCAGGAACCATGGACTGGAAGATTGAGCGTACAAACCAAAAACTAAGTGGGCGTCTTGATGAGATTGTAGAAAAAAGAATGAAAGATAAGAGCCGAAGTTCAAAGGATTTCTTGTCACTCATACTTAATGCCAGAGAAACAAAAGCAGTTTCAGAGAATGTGTTCACACCCGACTACATCAACGCAGTTACTTACGAGCATCTACTTGCTGGTTCAGCAACCACCTCCTTTACCTTGTCTTCTATAGTCTATTTGGTTGCTGGACATCCTGAAGTTGAGAAAAAACTGCTTCATGAGATAGATGCCTTTGGTCCCGTTGATCAGATTCCTACTTCTCAAGATCTTCGTGACAACTTCCCTTATCTTGATCAGGTTTGTAAAGCTAAACAAAATCTCATACAACTTTGAAATTGCTACTTCTTAGGACAAAACATGTACTCATACATAAGAAAAACTAATAACACTTTCGTTACCATCTTTAGAACGCACTCTTTTCTGCTAATCCAAATTCAACAGATATTTAATATATTTATACTTTCTGTTACCTCAAATGCAGGTGATCAAAGAGGCAATGAGATTTTACACTGTATCTCCATTAGTTGCAAGAGAAACATCAAATGAGGTGGAGATTGGAGGCTATCTTCTCCCAAAGGTAATATAATAATACAAGTCTATTAACATTTCCATAGATGCTTAAAAGAAAAGAAAATAAATTCAATCATATTTTATTTTTTTGAAACAATCTCTCTGAATATTGAAGTGTAAAAACTAATTTTAATTTATAAAAACATTTATTCATTTTATTTTTCAAACTCATTCTTGATGGTGTCCAAGACTGTCTGTTTTGGTGAACATTCTCTTCACAAATCACAAGCATAAATTAACTAAGTTTTATCTGTGGCCATGCTGAATCTGGTTTGCTATAAGCAGGGTACTTGGGTGTGGTTAGCACTTGGAGTTGTAGCGAAAGATCCCAAGGACTTTCCAGAACCAGAAAAGTTTAAACCAGAGAGGTTTGACCCCAACTGTGAAGAAATGAAACGAAGGCATCCTTACGCTTTTATACCATTTGGAATTGGTCCTCGGGCTTGCATTGGTAAACAATTTTCCCTACAAGAGATCAAGCTTTCTCTCATTCATTTATATAGGAAATACGTGTTTCGGCATTCACCCAATATGGAAAACCCCTTGGAACTCCAGTATGGGATAGTTCTCAACTTCAAGCATGGGGTTAAGCTCACAGCCATAAAAAGAACATACAGTTGCTAAGCAAACGGTTAAGTTTATTCATATACTCTATACTGCAGAGTTCAGATGACCTTATCTTTTAAATGTTAAGTGTGCTAAAATCCGAATATCAAGCACATGTTATCTTACGTAGAATTTCAACCTATTACAGCTTGTTACCAAAAAGAGTGTGTTACTAGAATTATGTTATCAAGTTTATAAAAAATTCCATGTTTTAATAAATATCAGCTGGACACACTTCCTACAAGATTTTGGATGGTATTAGTTTTTGTGGGAAATATTCTTTAACAAAAATCAGGGGACAAAGTCCTTCTAAACGTGCTTAAGTATATGATTTTATCCCGACAAGCCTCTTAGCCCTGAGTAATAACAATACCCATAAATGAACAATTGTACAAATGGAGACCCCTCACAAGTATTATCAAACATAGGCTACTTCTAGCTAGCTAAACTCAATTTAAATTGCATGGAACAACAAGATGTTGAACTTCTTGGGAAAAATAATGATAAAATACACAAAGATGTTGAGCTTCCACCACATGCTCATACCATGTAAAATGGGCCTTTTCCCTCTCACCGTGGCCTCACTGAGCCCCTGTCCAAGTGAAGTGGCCTAGAAAGGTTGATTGAAGGGTCAGAACCTGCAGTGCTTTTGGAATCTCCATTGGAGAAAACCGCTGCCCTCCTGAGAAATTGAAACTCATCCATGGACTGTTGCCTTTGAGCTCTATTATACACATGATTACTAGTTGTCTTTAGCTTTGCCTTTGTGGACTGAGTCAGGTTCATGTAATTAGGCCTAGCAACAGCATTACTGTTACTATCATCAGTCCTGTCACAAGTGTTCCCAGATATCGGTGTTGTAGATGTACAAATAGAAGATGATGCAGAACTCTCATCATATCGAAACTCAGAACTTGGACTTGAGGATGAACGAGTAGCTTGTCCAACAAGGGGAGGCCTAGCAGAAACCCTTGTTGTCATGTTGTTCTTCTTGACTTTGACCAAACATGGTTTGGAATTTGAGTTCACAAAGGGTTCCTCAAACTTCTTTGGAAGTGGGGTTTTATCTAACAAAGCTTCAGCCTGAGATTGTTCCATCAACCTACTCTCCCAAGGCTTGGCTGCCATCCAACGCTCCAACCAAGTCCATCCCCAGTTAGCTTTGTTAATCTCATGACTCTTCAGAGAGGAAAAAGAGCCATTAGTAGCTCGTGAATTATAACTTGGGGTTGATCTGCATTGCTGGAATACATATACACAATTTTAAACATCTTTCTAAGAAAGGACATTCGAATCAAGTAAATACTTGTTAAGGATAATCAAGTTGACATACATGTTATCATGATTTTAAGTAAATATTTACATCATAACTATTTCAAAATCATCTATAACCGAAACAAAATATTTTTTTTTTTCAAAACCAATTTTGCAAACCTCACTCGATCAAACTCAGTTGCTCTTACCTTTTGAGCAAGAGAGTAAGCAATTGCTCTTTCCCTTTTGAAAGCTCCTTCTTGCCTCATCTGTATCTTTGCTTTAACATCTTCCAGCGTCCCTCTGCTGTCACACCATCCTTCCTGCACATTCTGTTAGACACTACACCACACCACACGAAACGGAAACACAAGCTTGCATGAGTGAGTTATGATACCTCAGCTTGCTTCAAAAGTTCAAGCTTAGTTCGCCTTTCATTAAGCATGTTCTGCACAGCTTGCCCCTCTATGGACATCCTCACACGACGAGCTCTTACACGGGCCTGAACCCGAACCAAGGCCTGCATACACCTCAGTGTCACCGCAGCTTGTTTCCTCACCTGTCTCCCCCGCACAAGAGCTTGAATCCTCACCACTCCCTTCAATGCCCTCAAAGCCCTTCTTGCCTACAATCAAAACCACACAACTATTAATACCAAATCTCTCCTATTTCATTAAAGATCCACATCTTCCAACGTCATAGTCAACACAGTTTACATAAACATTGCAGGTTTTGAAGTTGAGTTAGACACAACTCTATTAATAAGTCAATGTGGAATCTTTCACAACATATAAAAAGTGGTAATGATTGTTAGAATGAAGATCTATACCAAGAAGGCACGGAAAGCAGTTTGGATTCTTATAGCGGCCCATTCTTGCTTGACGAGTCTGAAATCCTTAGGTGGTGCTCGAACCACAGTGGCTACTGCGGCTGTGTAAGCATCTGGTGCTACAACAGGAGGAGAATCAGAGCCTTCAGAAGCTTCTTTGTGGTGGTGGTTTCCTTTGAAAGCCTTCGAAGAACCCATATCCCCAGAAGAACTCCTCCATAGCCTCCACTTCTTGCTCTTACCACCCTCTTTCACCTACACAAAAGCCAAACAAGTAATGAAAAAAATAGTAGAGTTTAGATGGACGCATGCAGTTTGAAGTGAGTAGAACTAACTGACTAACATGTTCGTCTTTGTCTGGTTTCTTGAGTCCGATTAAAGCCTTTACCCATTTTCCTGAGGCACCCATAATGAAGTTTGGCTTTGCTTCTTTGAAGGAAGCTAGTTTCTGTCAAATGAGGTGAAACAAAAGCCAAAGTTTTGTTAAAACGTAACTGGGTTACAGCGTAGAATGTCGGAGAGAGGAGAGAGAGGAGAGAGGGATGTAACGTTAGGAGATTTGAAATTCAAAACGTGGAACGGACAAAGTGGGGGTTGACGATGTTGGTCCCGCACGATGAAGGAATCGTTTGATGTTGCATTGGAACAGTGGCACCACGTCACGTCGAGGTTCAGGGTTTGATGTGGGTGGGGCCCACTTCCTTTGTTCAGAGATATAATAATAAAAAGGCATAAAAAGCCACGAAGCCTTTGGTGTCTAGTACCTGAAAAGTGTTCCCAAGTCAGAAATAAGCAAAGCGTTACCCAACCCTTTTAATATTTTTTCTTTATTTTCTTATTTTTAAATTTTTCATATAAAATGGAGTTTTGTGTTTGATATATATAATAGACAAAACGACGTGTCATCACGATCCGTAATGTCATTATCATACAAAAATAATAATAAATATTAATTTTTAAGCTTAGTTTATATTAATATAATAATTTTTATATTATTTTATCATTTATACGTTAGATGAAGTTGATAATAGGACAGATAATGTTTGTATTCATTATTTAATTTAAATACTCTTTAGATAGCTAATTTAGATAAAATTACTTATTGAAATAAAAAAAGCATAAATAATTTTTAAAAAATAAATTATTAAAGTTAATAAATAAATAACAGGGTGGGGGGTATCTGGCCAAATGCTACACGACAGGGATCTTTCTTGCAAACAGAGAGTGAGTGCAGTGGAAAGAGATTTCACACTTTGTTATGTTAAGGACCCTTCAGCCCCCACTTTTTTTCTCATAACTTGTTTTCTGTTACTCCTATTCTTTAGATGCAGGAGATTCATCCCCATACATCCACATCGCTCTGTTTCATACTCATAACTGGGTTCAGACACTTCCAATATCTTCATGTTCCAATACTTTATTTATTTATGTTCCAACTATTTTCTCAGGCTTATAAAAATTGCATCGTTGTACTCTAAAAAGTTGAAGAATTTGATTTAATTTTGAAAATAAAAATCATACCGTTTTACTTTTAAATATAGATACATGATTGCACATTTTATTAATAAAAAACATTAAATTAGATAAAGGAAAATAAAAAAATAAATTATTGATCCTTCATTTTAAGCATCTCATTTGAAAGGGAGTTTGGCCTTTTATGCATTGTCTTTGTTGTTTAGTGTTGAGGACCATTCCACTGGATACTGCAGGGATCAGCGAGAAGTACGACAAATAAATTGAAAACCAGAAAAAATGTCGAACCAGGCTTCTACTTTTCTTTTATGGCATTAGCAGGGATGCGATAACCAGTGATTTTTTTCCTTCGAGAACAGTGAAGCATTCATTCACAGGAATCCAAAGACAAACTGAGAAACAACTCAAATAAACTATAATAAAATGCTGTCTTCACAATCTTTCATTGGCTGCCTAAAAGTTCAAAGCCAAATTTGAACCTTTGGGGTGACTTCCAACACTTCATAGTCTACTCCACAAATTAATTACCTTTTGTTCTTATTACAATTTTTTAGGTTCAATTTGGTGGGAATCTTAAATTTTAAACCTAACTTCGCTCTAAAAAATTACTCTCCAACTTTTTACAATTCTATAATAATATCTCTTACTGATGTGGATCTGCAAACAGCTTCTAGTATTAGGTTAGAGTTACTATGCTGTATTTTGATTATAAGCTTCTGAGGAGTTAACTTTAATTTAATCTGATTCTATAAATTTGATTTTAAGTGAATATGAATATGCAGTAACGTGATTTTTGTTTCAATAATAGTATATAAAAAAGCTGGTTTTAACATGCGATGATATCTGAAAACTTCTGATTTTAAATTGATTTTGAGTATGTAATTATTAAAATAATCTGAGGCTGGCATATGTCCGAAATAAATAATGTGATTGTTATATAT
>Ga0123340_1005581_pt1 | contig 11969 bp, 10 predicted proteins | sample SirMexnodulemix_FD_89961 | JGI IMG/M metagenome (GOLD analysis project Ga0123340, IMG submission 89961) | Root nodule microbial communities of legume samples collected from Mexico - Siratro Mexico nodule mix | ecosystem: Host-associated > Plants > Roots > Nodule | place: Mexico: Nepantla... | reverse complement strand
TTATAAGAAAATCTTATTTGACTTGACTATAACCCTTTGGAATATAAATAATTCAACTAAATCCCAATAAAGGAGAGTCACTTTCAAACTGGACAAATACATATTGGTTAAGTAAAAAATATTCAAACATTAAGAAAATCTTATTTGACTTGACTATAACCCTTTGGAATATAAATAATTCAACTAAATCCCAATAAAGGAGAGTCACTTTCAAACTGGACAAATACATATTGGTTAAGTACAAAATATTCAAACATTAAAAAAAAGAGACGTTTATCATGTAAAAATAGTTGTTTTTAACTTATGAAGCAAATAATGAAATATAAATATGATATTAGATAATTGTACTTTTCCAATGCTAGATATGAATTAAGTCATCTAGCAACCACATAACACTCCAATTATTATACACAATTTAAGAAAAACCAACACTTTAAATTAGATAATAAGATAATTCATAAAATAATAATTGAAAATAACATTATGTTGCTCATATTCTTAACCTTTAGACTCAATTTCAATGATATTCATTTTGATGATTACTATCATATATTGTTTTTTCAATATCAATCCCATTACAAACTCTAAAGATATCTACAGGGAAAGACATGATGAAATATTAACATAATAGATCAAAAGAAAAAAAAAATGAAACAAGATATTTGCAAATATAAAATATATCAGATAACATGTTTTAAATGCACCATTGATTTCAAAGAATTAGACTGAAAGATAATGGAGCAATCTTGTAAGAGTTTTTTATTTTATTTTTTTCTTAGTCACTTTGATTTTCATCAACTAGGAATTCAATTTGAAATTATGCATGATAGTGATATAGTTTCTTCCTTAATTAACAACTTCAAAGTTTCTCCTAACAACATTCTTTTACTGTTGAAAATAAAACAAATTACATTATTACCTTTATATAAAGTATAATTGAAATTGAATACAGATATAATCTACCAATATTTTCATCCATAAGAACCATTCTCATCTTCATTGAAAATGGAAGAGAAGACTTCCATATTATTGAGATTTGAGAGAAACCACAAACAAATTACTTTGATATGTATTCTCAAACTATCCTTATGATTAAATAAGAAAAGAAAAACTAGTAACCATTAGTATATATTTGATTTAGAACAAAGGAGGGACAAAAAAAGTTTGATGGTGAACAATAACATAGATGAAACAAATCTGTACAACAATGAAAAAATATTAGTTTTTTTTAAAGAAAATATGTTAACAAATAGTATTTAGTCATATAAGCAAAAAAATTTGGAGAGTAGATATGATATTTTGGAAAGTAAAAGAGTGAGTTTCAATTTTTATAACTATGGATATGAAAAGATAAAAAAAATAAGAGAGAAGATAATAAATGTGGAGAGAAAAGATAAATGTGGAGAAATTATTTAAAAGTTATCATGTAATAGCATTATTGTAGGTGAAAAGGGACACATGCATGCACAAATTAGAAGACAAGTGAATTGGACATATCCCTTTGATAACATCATCAAATAGTTAGATCTGAACAAATTGACAAAAACACAAAGTGGAGCATAAATATATATGATATGATGTTTTTCTTTTTTAAATAGACTCATCAAATAGAACAAAAGCTGCCATGGCCTTATGCAGAAAATGCAGTTTGAGAGAGGACATATGATGGAGACTTGTTTCCCCATTTAACATGAAAGAATTTGTAATACGTTCGACATTATGTCTAGGAAAAAAGGATAGTGATATTATTAACTAGGTCATGTTGGTTGGTGATACTTTTAATTATGTTTTTTTGTTTACAAATTCAAACCCAGAAACTTGTTAAGAAGGTCTGATTTCAATCTCATCAATCAACTATATGTTAATGCAGAAGTGGTTTATGCACAATGATTATTGACTAAATATAATTTTAAATGAATTAACATTAAATTTAAAGTAATTTCATTTATTTATTATAAAAATAAACTAATATCATTTTTATGCAAAGTAAAAACTATAAGAAAGGAGTTAACCCAAAAAGCAACCATCCTTGAAGGGAGAAATTAAATAATTCAGTAAGCCTTAAAAATATTTATATTTTTTAAGAGTGAAATATCTTATTTATCCAACAGTTTTTACAACGCTTTTTTTTTTTATTTCTAACTTTCCCCCATACAACTCTCTCTTAGTTATATAAATATTGTGAGAATTAAATAAATTAATTTTTTGTTCTAGTTTGTGAATTGGTTAATTAGACACAGCAGAATCTCCACGTTTTCTTATAATTGAAAATTGAATTTTAAATTGTGATATATATATCAAGTATACATATAGCGTAATGCGCTCCTTTATTGTCTTTCTTAATATTATATATGAAATAATCTCAAAAACATGATTTTAGAATATTTTCAATGCAAGTCATGAATTTAAAATGTGTCTTAAAAATACTCCATTACATTATAATATGCTGACATAAAATAAAATTTTAAATATTAAACAAAATTCTAAGTCATGCAAATTTAAAAAAAGAATAGGAAAGATAGTTCTAAATAAAAAATTATTAAAATATGGATATTTTTATCTTTTAACAAAAATTACATGTATTAAAATTAAAATAAAGTAATAGAACATACATAAAGTAAGATAAACCTCTATAGCATAACTAAGATAGCATTAAAGAATTAAATCCCTACGCATATGATATTATTGAATATTAGGTTTAATCTTTACAATCCTTGAAAATCAATTTAAAAGATAAACTTTGTATCACTTATATATTTTTACTCGTATCTCTTAATGATGTAAGACTTTTAGACAAACTCTCATATAAAAAAATTAAATATCTAAAATATAATATTAAATATTTGTAAGTAATTTAATAACAAAATAGACTCTATTTTAATCATATATATAAATAATATAAAATCTCTAATACATTCTCTCGTATAAAAAAAAACTTAACATTTTGAATATTGAAAGAAAAAAACAATACGTTGAGTATTGCAACATGTAGTATTAACATCTATATATTTATTAGTAAAAAAAATGTACATATGTACTTATGTACAACTTGTTAATCTTAATAATCTAAAGTAACTTTTCTAAGTAAATTAGAATGAATCTGTTCTTTCAGATGTTTGATTGCTTTTAAACTTAATATGCTCGTTAAAGATGAATTTAATACTAACACATTAATTTCAGCTTGGTGCGGTGTGTGAGTAATTAACATCAATTAACTCATTGATCATTAATTGTAAAACCAAAAGGTTCACTACTTGCCATTTTTTCTTTTCTTTCCTTACTACATATATTAACCCACTAAAAAAATAGTGAATGTTCTCACTGATAAGGTTCTAATGATTGTAATTTATGGATTTCGTGACATTGCCTTCACAAATTATTAAAACCTTAAAAACACATAAATTTACCAATTAATATTTGTTTAATTCTGTAGAAAAACAAAAACACATACACCAATTAACATTTACCAATGTTTAAACTTCCTCTTTCATGTATCCAAGGTTAATTGGGTTTTTCATATATTTTTTTTAATGTTGTACTATTATTTTACAAACTTGCTATTTATGACATAAGAGTAGACTAAAGTTTGATTAACTATTAGAATGAAATGAAAATCTGCACTGTACTTTGTATAAAGAGGTTTGTTGTGTGATCCTTAAGATTTTCTCAACACGTGAAAAAAGTGTTACGAGGATAAGGATATAACTGATCTACATTAGATCCGTTTGGTAATTGAGTGATTTAAATGATAATATTTTTAAAAATTGAAGAAAAATAAAAAGTGGTGGTTCCATTTTGAAGTCACTATCTTAGAAATTAAATAAAAAAACTTGTAGGGTAGGACTTCCCAAGCACGATCCTTGTTATACGGAGCCCAAAACAATGACTTGACACTGACATCCACGCTATGCTAACTTGCGCATCCTCTTTGTCTCTTTCCTGAGTTATGTCTCTTTCTCTCTCATTGAACCTCTCTTTCAGCTCCACCCTAATTAATTTCATTTCTATATGCACATATATTCAGTAAAAGAATAAACTAAGAATTATTGTGCACCGAATCTTTGGCCACCATTAGTTTCTTGCTTTTAGTTTCCTACACAAACAATAATTTCAACAAACAAATACTAAATCATGCTAAATATTGTCTCTTAAACTAAAACTACTCAAATATTTATTAAGTGAAAATAAATATATTTACATACTTGATATGACTGGCAAAAAAGACAGCACTTGTATGGTGTGATTCACTGGTTCGAATATATGTACAGATCAAATTTTTAGGTGGAATGAGCTAATTCGAACATTCACCATCATTGGACATGAAACGGTTTCCTGGGTGTAGTAGATGCTCGATTTTCCATTGATTGCAATCTCTGTTTGAGATGAAAAACTTCATACTGTAACAACACCCAACAAAGACAAGTACGAGGAAGTTCGGTTAAAACATTGTAGTAACATTAAGTGTGGTTTGTCATACAAAACAAAAAAGGTTATATCAGTTGATGTCAAACTATGTGATCGAAAGATGTACCTGTAGTTGAAATGCCCTTGCTCTTTCTCCGGCAATAACTCCTCTTGTAGAATGCAGCTCCTACAGCAAAATTTAATTAGTCAATAATAATAACCATATATGCAAAAGCTCCAATCAAATGAGGTGTCATGCATGTATGTATGTACCTTCTGAGTATCATCTAAGACAGCCTTAAGGAAGGCCACATCATGCTCAAGCCGTACATTGTCGGAATGTACAATGTTTGATAGGTTGTTGGCCTCCTCCTGGGCCAACTCTAGACTGGCCAGCTTCTCTCTCATCAATTCCATCTCCTTCTGGGCATCTGCCAATTTCCTCTCCATTTCCTGCCTACTTTTAAGAACAGAAGTCAAGCTTTTCTCTGCAGCTTCTTTGCTTGCCAGGGAAGCTGCCAGTTGTCCCTCCAAAATTCCATTTTTCCTTATCAGGGAAGCCACTTTACTTTCATAGTAATGATAGACATTTGAAGTAGACAGTGATGCTGATTTATTGTTCTCAGAAAATGACAAATTATCACTTTCTGGCATTTCATTTTCAAATACTAGGTTTTGTTGGTTTGGAATCCCGGATAACATTGCCTGTTCCTCTATATTGGTCTTGGTTCCACAAGTGTTCATCTTTTTGCCATGGTCATTTTCATTTGTTCTGTGATCTCCAGCCTGAAATGTGTCAAATAAAAACATCATGTTCCATTTTTTCTTTAGTCATGGATACTGGCATCAGAATAGGAATAGGAATTATTGCTAAAATTAGCATGAGTTGAGATGTTTTTAACATTAGAATACCTGGTTTTGATAATTGACTTTCAAAAATCATAAAATAACATTAGATCTACGTGCAGTGAAGGGTGAGGAGGAGTACCCCAGCATAGAGATATGGTTAGAGGAAACCCTACTTGCACCATAAACAGACCACTACCAGCGTTCTATGCAATTCATGCAAATATAAAATGGAACTGCAATGATAAAGATGTTCACTACAAAAGATCCAGTTCTGACATCTGAATGTTTAAATTACGATTTAACATCTCAGAGAGCACAGTTCATAGGTTATGACCAAAACCAAATGTCATGACATAATCAGAAAAGAACCTGATTACATAAATGTGTTTGGGCTAGAAATATGTTGAAAATGGAGGGTTAACAAAATCATACAATCTTCATACCAAGTACATGATATAAACAAATCTCATTTATATTTATATTATTTTTGTGCATGTTGAAACAAGATGCATATAACTCTTAAGATATGTTTCAGGTAAAATTCCTAAGTTGGGTTCAACATGATTTGAAAAGCATCCAATATATCGAGATGTCCAACAAGAGTTTTATATATTAGAAACACAAGGCTAATGAAAGAAGAATGTTTTACCCGAGGGAAAGAACTTTCATCTGAGTTCTTGTCCATCTTGAGATCAGTATTGTATTCTTCATCATGATCAAATTGCTTACGAAGGGAGGAGTTGGTGGGGGGGAAATTGGGGTCAGCAACCAGGGATTCTGACAGAGATCTCCTGCCAGAACCATGTTCTATTGCAGAAGCTAGATTTTGTCTAGCAACTGAGTCAACTAACTGCTGGGAACAATCTTTAAGTTGGGAGGCAAATCTAGCGGATGATGAATGTTTTTCAAGTAGTACAGATGCTGAACATTTACTAGTAGCTGATTGTCTCCCTACTGCTGATTCGTTCTTTTCCATTATCAACACTTCCACCTGTCAAATCAAGAAGAAAAAGGTTAAATTTAAATATGAATGAACTCAAATATTAACTTCATATTTTCTTTCAAACCTGATTTGATGGCTCTTTTTTGGATCCCCCAAATGCAACAAGAAAATCTTTTTCCTTGTGCTGCACAAGTACCATGCTGAAACCCTGGTAATTCAACAGATCTCTCGTTCAATTTATCAGGAAGAAGAAAGGATGGCCATGCATATGAAATATAAGACATCTAGAAATAATAATTATATTATAAGGTAGTTCTTAATAAAGGAATTAATCGATTTAATTTAAAATTTCATTGGATGGAGCAATCAATGAAAATATTATATTTGATGGATATAAAATTCACACTTAACCACCATGTAACATGGTGGTCTAACTAACTGATTCTATGAAGAAAATGATACCATATCAAAGCTAACGAAGAAACAGGAAATATATAGACCAAAACTCATTTGAAGGCCCAAGGACCTTTGCCAATGAAATATAATCAGCATATTATAATTACTTAATTAGTTATTATTTATTTAATAAGATTTTAATTAAACAATAAAAGAAATGAAAGTTGAAAAAAGCAAGGCCAGTATGTGACAGCAGATGAATAAGAGCTAGCCATACCTTGTTTGTAGAGATAGAAGATGGAGGCGATGTAATTGCCACAGACCATTCATTTTTTACAATATCAAATATTACAGTCTCTCCGTGTCCTGCAATGTAGAAGAACGAAACACTTCAGGCCAATATATAAATTATTACTCCAAAGGTATAAGATAGCAGAAGTTCAAAACACACAAATAGATAGTAGGTTTAATATCGTGAACAAATGCTTCTTCCATTATAAAACATACTTTTTTTTCTGCTTCCACCCCCTGTAATATACCATTTAGTTCCACATAGGACACCACAACAACCAGCTCTGGGTGATGGATGAAAACCTCGTATCTTTACTCTCGACCATGCCATCTGAAGAAATATATATATATTTTTATCAGATTAAATGGTCCATGAAGAATTCATCCGCATGGTATTGCAGTATAAATTAGATACATTTGGACCTACAGAGAGCTTACTCACCGTTTCGAAGTCAAGTGAATATAAATCATTTAAGGTCCTGGATTTTGATGATCCTCCAAATATATAAAGAATTTTATCATCATAAAGAGCAGCTACATGGTTGAATCTGGGAGAAGGTGCTGTTCCCCTGCAATTAATATGATTCCAAAACAACATAATATCAGGATATTGGGTGATTATGACTAAATAATCACAACTAAGTCCAACTTTTTCTTTCCAAAGTTCCTTTTGCTTTCGATCACTTACGTGTAGTGAAGTGGAAGCCAGGTAAAGGACTTGAGATCGAACATGTGCAGATCATTCAGTTTCCTCCTTTTAGCATCCTCACCACCAAACAATATTAAAACAGTGCCCGCTCTAACAACACTGTGACCACTGCGAGCAACCTACCCCGAAGAAACTCTAAGTGTCAAAGTCCAGTTATAGATTTTAATTAAAGGAAAAGGATGATATATTAGATCTAGTAAATGTGCAATTGTTTATGGTAATACAACTAAACAGCATTCAAATGTAACATGACATGAGAATTACACGCTTGTTGAGTGTGAAAAATATCAATTTGATTGCAACACAAAGCTTCCATCCACTGGGAAGTCATCAATCATAATTTATGACCTGGTTCACTTTTTTACGTTTTAATTATCAAGATTTAATAATATGATGGAGCAAAATATGTAACATAATATCACAGTTACTAGCATTTGGTTCTATGTATCAATAAAGACAATGCCCAAGAGCAATTTCTATCACTGCAGCATTAGCATTTATGAAACGGATATCCCTACTGGTATGTCTCCCTTCGCCTCCATCAGTGACCAGCACTCTGTCTCTGTATCAAATGCCCATACTACACAAATAGAAAAATTATAATAAGAATAATTTCACAACATTAAACAGCAAAGAACCGTTACATGTAGATAACTTGAAATTGAACCTGAAATTCTGTCACTTCCCGGGTCTGTTTTCCCTCCAATTAGAAGTGCCTTTTTCCCCCAGGATACCTTGTAAGTTTATCATCAAGTGTAAGAGACTCACAAACAGACACAAATCACATCAATTATTATAATTTATAAAACTGATACAAAGCTCAAGTATAAGAGTATACTGAAGTAGTCAAATAGCTATTTTCTTGTTCCTCGCATCAAGCTTTTCTTGTCTTTTCCATTCTAAAATTTTCTCTCAAATCTCTCTTTCTATGAACATCGTATGTTGGAGGGCCCAGATTTTCTATACAATATTTAAATAATGGTTCCTCCACTTGCTTCATCAGACCAAGGGGTCATGCAACGAGATATGATTGATTATCATTATTAAGTAGAACATTCATTTGTTGCAGACAGAATTTGCTCATGGATAATGTGTATATGGACACCAAGGGTGCACAGCGGGCCCCTTATTTCCTTTTTTGAGAAATTCAATTTCATGACCTTTACATACACCGAGAGACATGTTATCACATGTCTTGCACAATGAAGCAATGTCAATAAGAATATGTTGCTAATAGGACATAAGTACCAAACTATGGCCCTTGCATGCTGGAATCTTCAGTGGCAGACTGCTTGGTGATAAGTAAAGCTTTGACGATGCCTTGGTCCATGAAAATCTATCAAAATTCAGCACCTGAAAATGAAAATGTATAGCACCCAGTTGAAATCACCAAAAACAAGCTATTTCTGCTCATAATCTCACTAACAATCTCCCACTTATACCTGTACATCATCCAACAAGCCCGTCCCAGATTCACCACCTACCACTACCATCTTATTCCCAATGACTGCTGCTGCATGCTGCTCATATTTCACAATGAAAACAATAGTTCAATCCTTTTATCTTCACTGCCACTATATATGAGGATTCAGCTACTTTAAGATAGCAATCTCACAACGGTTGATTTTAGGTGCACATGTAAAACAAATCATGAATGTATTACAATATCATTTGTTGATTTTCTCACCAACTACTAAGATTACTTATTTCAGTTTAGAAGAGCAAAATCCCTGTATACTGGTACTAATGGAATAATAATAATACTTGCAGTTCCAGAAAAGATAAGAAAGAAGAAAAGGAATCATAAGATTACAGACATTGGATCTAGGAGTGGGCTTATCCCCAGCAATAGATAACACCATCCAGTTCTCTGAGCTACCTGATGCACAACTACTTATCTCAGTTGAAGGCAGGCAATCAACTTCACCAGAATGGCCACTGGACCCTGCATCTCCTTCTCCCTGGAACAACCTTAAAACTTAGTCAACATCCCACAGTCCAAACTCATAATTTGAGTGCAAATGAAAATATGTTGGAACACCCACCCACATTGACTATGACTAAAACAGTGTAGATAACTGAAATTGAGTTAGCTGACAAAAAAATCTTACATTGGTGTTTCCATTTCTTTTGGGGTGCCTGACGGGAGTTCTTGTTCCCTGGTTGGCCTCAGAAAGCTGCACCTTCAATCTGACCCAACACAAATGTTACACCATTACATCACAATCACACACACCCAAATTGCAACTCACGTTACCAAGTGAAGTGATTGAAGAAAGAAAGGTTTTTTGTACCTGCCCAGTTTCATACGACGACGAGAGAAGCCAAACATGTTGATAGAAAGACGAAAGAGAAGGAAGGAAAAAGAAAAAGTGTAACAGAGAAGGATGAAGATTGAGTGAGTGAGTGAGGAAGTAACCCTAAAAAGGTAGAAAGGGAAGACACATTATTTGATATCAGTCTCTCAAAAGAGTTTCTGTGCTTTGCTTTGCGGTGTTGTGTCCCGAAAAGTGGGTTATAATACTAATCAGATTCACAATAATGAGAGAAAAGGGGAAAAGAAAAAGGTAAGAGGGTGCTGTTTTTGATAAACGACGTCGGATGATATGGATATGGATAGTTGTGATGTGGTTTGGAAGAAGGGAGGGAAGAGTGAAGACAGAACAGCATTGATAACAGTAAGAGAAAGAAAAAGAGAGACAGAGACTGAGACAGAGACCGAGGAGGCGCAAGTTAGCATGCTACTAAACAGTGCAGTGTCAGTGTAAGGTCCGCATTACAGGGATTTGGCTCATTTGTTAATTATTAATTATTATGCATGCATATGCTTTTACAAACTTACCGTTGAGAAAACTATTTAACTGAAAAAACAACTAAAAATAAGAAACTTTATATAAAAGAAAATTAAAGTATAGTAAAAACAAAAACCCTCACTTTACTTTCTCTCCATTTTTATTCTTCCAAATAATTAATATTGCTTTTGTTCTACCTATTCTAATTTTCTCCCTCCAATACCTGTATAATCAGTGAAGCCAATATAATATTATCATTATTAAAGCTGGATTAGAATTCTAGCCCCTTTTTATTTTCTTACCATTTTTAAAATTCACAATTTTAGTTCAACTATAGGTCGGATGCATTTGTTTTTATTTTTAATTAACTAAAGTATTTCTTAACAATATCTTAAATTCATATATTAAAAATAGGTATATTAGAAAAGAAGAAACATTCGAAATTTCGAATTGTATAAAAATTGTGAATTTTACAGAATATGGAAAACAAAAAGAATAGCAAGAGTACAAGTACTTTACACGTATAATTTAGTTTATAAAAGGAGTAAATAGAATTGATAGTGTACAAAATTTTTTAGTCGTCTTATCTATATAATAGTATTTTTTTTTTCTTTTCGTTGGATAGGTAATCATAACTCATGTTTTTTATTTTCTTTCTCTTTTCAATTCCCTGTTGCAAAATATGTTTTTCTGGTTATTATGCTAATAATGTAGACTATGCTTTATATTTTTTATACCTTTTTTTCTTTTATATTCGTTAATTAATTAACGTTTTAATTTCCATAATCTAAAACAACTACCTATAAAAATTGAAAGTGGTTTAATTGTAATCATCATTTTGCCAAATTGTTTTCAATTACTTTTATTACAATTATTAATTTATTAAGTATATTTCACTTTTTATTATGGTAAAAATTTGAAAACACATGTTTTCACTAATTTTAAATAATAACTTTAATTATTTTTGTACTTTTCAGTTGTCTAATACGATCAAAAAGATTTTTCTATCTCAATCTATCATCTCAGTTGGATTGAACTCCACCAATAAATTATATCCAGAAACGAGCTTACATCATTTAACATAGATTAATCAATATTCTAATTAAGATTAAAAAGGTAATTAAATCTAAATGGACCTTAATTAAGTATTGGGTACTTGTAAGACCTCTCTCAATACTAAAAATATTAAAAAGAGAATCAACCGACCAGATATAGAGTATATAAACATTTTATATTCACACTAGATAATATTATTACATTTTTAATAAATATTTCTAATGTTTTAATTTTTCTCGTGAAGAGTAAATATTTTTTAGAGTACTAAGTTACCAATAATTTTGTATGAGGTGGACCAGGAAAAGCATGATCCTTATTACATGTAAGTGTTTGTGTTTGGGGACCACATACGCAGTAAAGGACAAAATTATATATTACTATTTTCAATCGTATTTGTTTTTAAGAACGGGATTTATTATATCCAGTTTACATATTATTGGATCTTTTTCCCAATATTTTGTAGGATCTTCTCCTATGATACTTGATTTATTTAACCTATCAATAATTTGTTGGATATTGTCGAAGGTTA